>Ga0207831_100058_pt1 | contig 186665 bp, 179 predicted proteins | sample TtanPargueraPR_7_FD_187741 | JGI IMG/M metagenome (GOLD analysis project Ga0207831, IMG submission 187741) | Aerobic enrichment media microbial communities from Bioluminiscent Bay, La Parguera, Puerto Rico - Tt and M1 (2) (SPAdes) | ecosystem: Environmental > Aquatic > Marine > Unclassified ...
CCCGCCTGGCCGCCCGCGGCGCCGATCGGGACGCTGTTGCCGCCCTGGCTCAGCAGTCCCTGACATCCTGCCGGGAGTATATTTTTATCGATCGTCTCAAATACCTGGCGGCGGGCGGGCGACTTTCCCGGCCCAGCGCCCTGATGGGCGACCTCCTGCGGGTCAAGCCGGTTATCAGCCCCCTGCCAAGTGGTGCCGAAAAAATCGGCACCGTCAAAAACCAGGCAGACCAACTCCGCTTCGCCCGACAGCGTCTGGATAGCGATCTGGCCAAGGCCGAGGCGCCGTTGATCCTCCTGGAATATTCCGACAACCGCCAGTGGGTCGAAGGGCTGGTGGCCGACCAGTTGCACCAGGCCTTCCCGTCGGCGGAAATCATCCTGCAGCCCCTTTCGCTGACCACCGGCGCCCATACCGGACCGGGCACCTGGGCCGTGGCGGTCCATCCGGACCCCGAGGGCCGACAGGCAGCGTCTTCAACCGGAGTGGTACAGGCCCCTGCTGATCATTCCCCGGCTTACATGGAAAGGAACACTGGATAGCGCGCTATGGATCAATTAGAACAAGAACTTATCGATATGATCGTCGACGCCTGTGACATCCCGCAGCCCCTGCCGGCCGATTTCAGCCCGGAATCCATCCTGATCGGACCGGAAAGCCCGCTGGGGCTGGACTCCCTGGACGCCGTGGAAATCATTGTCACCGTCCAGATGCAATACGGCATCCGCATCGACGCCGAAAAAATCGGCCGCACCATCCTGCAGTCGCTGCAAACCCTGGCGGATTTCATCCGTCAGGAAAAAGAGAACGGCTGAACCCGCATCATACCGGATAAAACCGTTTCTTGCGCCGGGGCCCCTCGCAGCGGCAGCCCATGTCCAGCAGGGTCAGCAGAATAACCGCCTGAAGGGTCGGCGGCGCATGGGGGAATTCCCGATCCAGGTAGGTTCGGACCGCCGGGATGTGGCGCCTGTGGCGCAGGCGTGCGTAAATTTCGGGAATCGTCAGACCCGGATGGTCTCCCAGAACCCCGCCCAAGACCCGCTGGAAGGTCTCATCGTCCCCAAGGAGCTTTTCCAAAAAAGCACCCACGGCGTGGGGGTCTTGCATCACCTTGTGATGATGGGCATCGGCAAACAACTGCACTTGGCCGCGTTTGACCATCTGCACACATTTAGCGATGCTGTTGCGGGTGGCATTGCGATTTGCGTCGGGCCAGACGCTGAAGAATTCAAAAGTGGCATCGCCGGCGTACAGGAAACGATGCTCGGGAATATAGAAGAGCATATGATCGGGGGAATGACCGCGATCTTCCAATACCAGGACATCGTTTGCGCCCATGACCCAGCCGGTCCATGCCTCGCCCCCGAGCGGTATCCTTTGCCGGGCAAGGCTCTCGAAGGCTTCCATGGTATCGCGTGAAGGCCTTACGGGTTCAAATTTACGCGTTCCCAGGGGAATCAGCATTCTGAGAGCCCTTTTCTTGCCCACCCCGAATGCCAATACATCGCGCACCAGGCCTGCGGCACGATACTTGAGTTGCCTGGCCTGAAATCCGGCAAACGTATCGTAGTAGGTGTTCATCGTGTCATAGAGACGGGTAAAATAGCGTGGCCCATCCAACAATTTGAACCCCGGTGCGGAAAGATAATGGTGTTTCGATGCCGCCGGAACCGCCGCCATCAAATCGTTGTTGGCAATGTGGTCGATATGACCATGGCTGTTTAAAAGCGTGAATTCCCGGATCGGCCGGTTCTTCTCGATGAGCCTCTCCAGGCTGGCCCGCATCACCGGCCCGACCCCCGAGTCGATAAGATAGAGCCGATCATCCCGGCGGTAGACGATCACGTTGGCCGCGTCCGGATACCGGTCATTGTCCCGGGGCATTTCCCCCTCGATCAACCACAGCCTCTCCGCAATTTCGATAATGTCTCCCAGCATCTTTTTTCCTTTGATTCTTTTTCTTTTCCGGAAAAGAAAAGGAATAATTGGATCAATCACTCCGGGTCCTTCGCCAGAAATGACGGGTCAAATCATGACGGCCCTTCAGCCGACACCAGCTTGTCCTTCATCCACAAAGCCGCCTTACCCGCCCAATCGTCCATCACATCCATGGCGCAATGGCCTTTGCCGGGGTAGATCCAGGCATCCTGATCGATGCCGCGCTCCGAAATGATCTGCAGGTCCGCGATGGGCACCAGGCTGTCATCGGCACCGTTGATGCTCAGAAGGGGCGGCCGGTGGCGGGGATTGTGCAAATAGCCCGGTCTGTCGAGGGAGAAGGCTTCGATGGCCGTCTTGTGTCGCTCAAGGGAAAAAGGCTCTCCCAGGCCCAAGGCGTGGGCGATGGTGGCGATCATCACCAGCATCACAAGAATCAGGCTGTAAATCAGTCCCTTTTTCAGCATGGCCGTAATGCCTCCCCTTTCAATTTAGCAACTAAACTGTATGCCCAAAAAAAATTTTACGCCGGATCGCGTTTCAAATAGCGATCCAAGCGACTTGAAATCATATTCAAAAATGCCACGAACTCCGCCGCACGCTTCTCGTCGACGCCCTTGAGCTGTCGGAAAAAGTCACCGTCCATCTCCTGGTGGAAGGCGTCATGCCAATGAAAAATCTTCCAGCCCTCATCGGTAAGGGAAAGGTTTTTCTCCTTGCCGAAGAGCGGATTGCGGTATTTAACGATGAGGCCCTTGCGTTCCAGCTTGGCGATGACCTGGGATACAGCCCCCCGGGTCACCTCAAAATGCCGGCACAACTCCGAAGGAGTGATGCCCTTCTGGTGCCCGATCGCTTCGATGGCATGGATCTCGGCGGTATGGAGCTTGAGACCATTGCCGAAATCGACCCCCCGCTTTTCAAGCCGGTTGAGCTTGCCGGCCACGATATAGAGCTCCCGGATGACGTCACTGATAGTTTCCTGACGAATGCCCATACGATTTAGCTACTAAACTGTTTTAATCTTGTCAAGCCACTTTTGCTAACCCTTGATTCAGGGATAAGTGAAAGGCTTCCCTTGAAGGGGGCGTAAAAATAGTTTGTCGTTTTGGGTTCTGGTGTCCCCATTGTCCCGTGCCGAGCATCGGTGGGGCGAACGGATTAAAGCGCGCGGACTGTTTGAGCCACGCTGAAAGCGGGGCGAGTTTCCGCGTGCTACGGTCGCACCGACGACGCGCAGGGAAGCCCCGAAGGGGCCGCGGGACACGGGCGTGTTCTTTTGCTTCGTTTTCTTTCACGGGGAAGAAAATGAAGAAACCCCTTTAGAAAAATCACCTTAAGCTAAAGAAACCTCTCCGGGTCCGCCACCCGGGGTGGCGGGGTTAGATCAAAGCAAAAAAAACGACGGGGTCGGCGAAAACCGCGACGGCTTTAAACTACGGTCAGATGCATGAAACAGTGGGAAAACCGCCCGCTTTCCGGGATAAAGCAGAGCAGGCGCTGACCCGGCTCCAGTTCACCGGATTTGAACAGGTCTTCCATAATCAGGTAAATCGAGGCGGCACCGACGTTGCCGGTGGTGTAAAGATTTGTGAACCACTTCTCGTAGGGAATTTCGAATCCGGCCGCCTTCATCCCCTCGTAGAACTTGTCCCGGAAGTAGTGGGAAGAATAGTGGGGCAGGTACCAGTCGATCTCTTCTGTTTTAAGCCCGTGTTTGGCAACGACCTGTTCGAGCGCGCGGGTCTTTGTTTTCACGATCTCGCGCCCCAGGAGCCGGACATCCTGGCGGACGGCCAGGAGATTCCGGCGCACCGCCTCGGTCACCGAGGATGCCGCCCGCCAGCCGCTGACCCGGCCATCGTCGTCCTGCCAGCCGCCGGCATACATGCAGGTGTCCAACTCGCCGGCAAAACTGATATTTTCGATCCAGTCCACCCGCAGGGAAATGCCATGCGGATTTTTTTCCGCCCCGATGAAGGCCGCCCCGGCGCCGTCGGACAGCATCCAGCGCAGGAAATCAGCGTCAAATGCCAGGATTGGCTTCTTTTCAAGATCGGCCTCGGGATCGGCACTGACCGCAAAATAGTTGGCCCGCAGGAAAGACGAGGCCAGTTCCGAGCCGGTGGCCACGGCATTCTTGGAAAGGCCGGCCGCCACATTCATGCAGGCGTATTTAAAGGCCGTCATCCCGGCAATGCAGATGCCGGCGGTGGTCACCGCGTCGCAGGGCGGCAGTTCCAACTCCCCCGCCACCATCAGGGCATGCCCCGGAAACAGCAGATCGGGGCTGGTGGTGCCGCAGCAGAGGCATTCGATTTCCGCCGGCGTAAATCCCCTGTAGGGACTGAGGTTGCGCACGGCCTCGGCCGTAAGCTGGGCATTGTTGTGGGTAAATGCGCCGGTGGCGGGGTCGATGGCGTAATAGCGCTGTTTGATCCGGTTGCTGCGCAGGGTAATGGCCTTGGCCTTGGAAGGCAGGGCATTGACTTTGCCCAGCACATCTTCGATGTGCGCGTTGTCCACGGGATCATTGGGCAGAAACGACGCCAGGTCGTTGATAAAGACGTTCATGCAAACCTCGCGAATAGGGCGCGATGCGCCGGCGGCTCATTCTCGCAGAACGGGCCCACCGTCAGGGTTCCAATCGGTTGCTGGCAAAATAGGCGACCGCTTTTTCGATCCTGGCTTTCCGCAGCCGAAGCGTAACCTTGGCCGCCACAGTGGCCAGCGGTGCCAGAACGACAATCGCCACCAACAGGTAATAGAAAAAACAGCCTACGCGGCGCTGGCGCGCCAGTGCCCCGGGCCCGCCCTTTTTGCGGATGAAGCGGGACCAGATATTGAATATTTTCTGGATGCGCTTTTCAAAAATGATATAGGACGGCTCGACCCGCACCGCCCCGACCGCATTCAGCACCTGCTGATCCAGCGATCGGATATCGCGCTGGAGCGCCCTGCGAATAATGAGGCCGAACCGGGAAGCGGCCCGGATGTCGGCGTCATCGACCCCCGGCCGGGGGAAAACACCCCACAGACGATCCTTGCGGCCGGTCAGCATCCAGTAGGCAATGGTGGCAACGCCCACGAGATTGCTGGCCCGGTCCCCCAGGACGATATTGCCGACCAGGTGGCCGCCCAATTGGTGGATATGGCGTTTGACACGCTCCTGGGCCAACAGCCACATGTTGCGGCAACCGATGACCGTCAGCACGGGCGTCCCTTTTAAGAGACGCTCGGCGGCCGCGGACTGTAAAAAGGATTGCATCGGGATGGAAGGGGCCAGATACCAGACCTGGTAGGCCAGGATAACGAGGTCGAAATGGTGGTCCTCCGGGAGATCGAGCGGCGCCAGGGAACAGGGCTCCCCCGCCACCGATTCCGGAAATACATCGCAGAATTCCTGGGTTGACCACGGAAACGGGTAGGCCGGCTGGGGGGAGAGAGTAATCGTCGTGATCCGGGCCGCGTTGACCGCCGTAAGGGGCTCCAGAATGGATGTTACGATATCCGTCAACTGACCGGACTGGGAATATTGAACAACCAGGACCTTCTTCATTGCGGTTTAAGGGCGCGTCCTTCCGGCGCAGCTTTAACGTGTACTTAAATCAAAAACAGGTCAATTTGACGTTTTTCACCCCAAAAGTCAACCGGCTCAATTCGCGGCCCGACAGTTTTTCCAGCACAGGGGATCGGAAGCCAGATAGTCCCCGGTCATCTGAAACGCCGCCCCGCGGCAGCCATAACATTCCGCCCCGCGGTCACAGTCACGGCAGGGCCCTTTGATGGTCTCACGATACCGTTTCAGGTTCCGAATGACTTCGCTGTCGCGCAGGATGTCGGCCAGGGGGGTTTGCCGAATATTGCCCACGGGAATCGTCACGCCCACACAGGGCAGCACATCCCCGCGGGCCGTAACCAGGCATGAAAACCGATGACGCAGGCATTTGTTGCCCACCAGCGGCGGCTGTGGCTCCCAGACATGCCCGTAGCGTTCCCGGTCCAGGCGGGCAATCGTATAAAAAAGCCGTTCCAACTCATCGGAAGGGACGGACAACTCCGGGTGATCCACGGCATTGGCCTGGGGCGTGATGATCTCAAAATAGGGGGCGATGCCCTGGTCGCGGAGCCACTGCCACATGGTCAGGATCTCATGTCGGTTCTCCTGGCAGATGACCGTGCTGACCGCTAAAAACAGATCCTCGGAAGGGTAGCCGACTTTCCGGAGATGGTCCAATGACTGCCGAATCTGGCGATAGCTGCCGCGGACACCGGTCATGCGGTCCTGGGTGGCTTCATCGAAAGAATTCATCTTGAGGACGACCCGGACGTGCCGGGCGGCCAGCGCGGCGGCAAATTCGGCCGAGATGCCCGACCCGTTGGTAAACATCTCCACGTCCAGCCCCTGGTCACGGATAAAGGCGATCATCTCAAGAATATGCGGATAGATCGTTGGTTCCCCCCCCAGAATGATGATCTTCCGGGCGCCCAGGCCGGCGGCCTGCCGAATGACATCCCGGATCTCGGACCGGGACAGTTCCTGGGACACATCCGGGTGGTGCGGCACGTAGCAATAGGGGCAACGGTAGTTGCAGCGCAGGCTGAACTCGATTTCCATCGACAGCAGCCCGTTGCGCCGGGCCGTTTCCTCGATGTCGGCAAGCGGAAATTCGAAATCCGATGTCTGAATGAAACAGCTGGCCATAGACACAATCCTTTGATGCGGCGCCGGCGACAGACGCCATTAAAAAAAGCCCCCGCAGGGACCTTGGTCATTCTGGGTTTAGCCCATCATGCCGATCTGTAACACAACCGCAACGGCATTACCAGGCAGCTTCCGAAACAGCCGGGATCACTGTGACAGGGGCAGCAGCGAGGCCAACTCGGCCGCCATATCCGGATGCGAACGCTTCAAGGCGTCATAATGCCGGCGGGCGCGGTCATGATGCCCCAATCGGCTCAGGGTCAACGCCATGTTGAACCGGGGCGCCGGCATTTCCGGGGCGACAAGCAGTGCGCTTTCCCAGGCCTTCAGAGCGTCGTCATCCTGATGGAGACCGTCATAGCAGTTGCCCAGGTTGTACCAGGCCTCGCCGTCGGCGGGATCGATCCGCAGGGTTTCGCGGAAAGCGGCCACGGCTTCGTCGTAGCGTCCCTGCCCCCCGAAAATAACCCCCATGTTGTAATAAGCCTTGGCATAGTCGTGGTCAAGCCTGGCCGCGGATTGGAAGGCCGCCAGGGCCGCGTCGATTTGTTCCAGTCGAAGGTGGCACAGGCCAATGTTGTAATAGACGCGTTCATCCTCGCCATTCGATTCCAGTTCCAGGTGATAGGCCTGCAGCGCAGCGGCACACTGTCCTTCTTCAGCCAGCCGGTTGCCGATGACAAACCAGCGATCAGCAAGCCCCCCGTCATCAGGCATCATGACCATCACCAACAGCGGATCGCCCCCGATCCGCGCCAGGTGCAGCGGTGTCTGGCCCCTGTTGTCCGCCAGGGTGGGGTCGGCGCCGTGTGCCACCAATAGGGCGCTCGTCTCCGCAAAGCCCCGGAAAGCAGCCAGGTGCAGCGGCGTGCGGCCGTCCTTGTCCCGGGCATCGATCTTCACGCCCGACTGGATGAGCAGCCGGGCGGTTTCCACGGCGTTATGGTTGGCCGCCAGATGCAGCAGCGTTTCGTCCTTGAACCCCGTTTTCATGGGGTCGGCACCGCGCGCGATCATCTGCCGGAGTTGCACTGCATCATTGCCGCGCACGGCATCCTGAATGTAGGGCCCGCAGCCCGCCAGCAAAAAAAGCATGACCAGCAGGGCCACCCCGGCCGTCAAACGCATCCCTATCGTTTTTTGATCGCTGTTCATCATCCATTTACCAGAGGGGTTGCAGCGAGGCCTAAAACCACATTTAGCGGACACCAACCCCATTCTTAAAACGAATACGCGCCAACCCAGAAATGAGGGTTTTCGGTTCTGGCCAATGCCGCACAAGGATTTGTGGTAAAGCGTAAAACGGTACGCCACCGGCCAGCCAGCTGACCTGGTTCGAAAAGATCTTTCCAACAACTTATACGTGCCGGTCCAGAAATGAGGATTTTTAGCGCTGGTCAAGGCCGCACAAGGGTTTTACGGTGAGGCGTACACCCGTACGCCGCAGCCGGAAAACCCGCGGAGAACGCCGATCAGGGGTAAAAAGACCATTTCTGGGCTGGCACTAGCGGCAGGCCACCTGATCCTTAATCCGCTTGACATGCCCCCGGCCCAGCCCTTTGACCTCGCAGCCCAGCTCAAAATAACGCCGGATCCGGTCGTCATCGAGCAGGTTGAAGCAGTCGATGACCGCCACCGGCCGGCCCGTCATACGGACGACGCTGTCGGGGTCGAGCTCGCGATAGGCCTGATGACCCACCGCCAGCACCAGGGCGTCGACACCGGCAAGCGCCTTTTCCAGCTGTTCATAAACCGCCAGGTCCTTGAGCCCCTCCTGGTTCCGGAAAAATCGGGCCATGGAATGTCCCGGCGCCGGGTAGTGGTCCTGCTTCTCCATTTCCCACCAGCGCTTGACATAGGGATCGTGGACCACCACGTCCGCGCCCATTTCCGCCAGTTTGCGCACAATGAGCTCCGATCCGCTGTAGCGGGTGTCCCCCACGTCTTGCCGATAGGAAGCCCCCAGAAGCGCCACCCGGGAAGCGGCCACGATTTTGCCCATGTTGCGCAGGGCATCGCGCACCAGTTGTACGGCATGCAGGGAGCGCGTGTCGTTGATATCGATGGCCAGGGGGGTGATTTTGAAAATGTCGTCTTCAAACCCCATCAGGGTGTTGTAGGCCCAGACGCCCAGGCCTCCATCCTTGGGCAGGCAGTAACCGCCAATGCCCGGCCCGGGGAAAATGATATTGGAATGGGTGGGCCTGACCTTGATGGCCTCCACCACCTTGGTCAAATCGACACCATTGCGTTCCGCAAAAAGGCTCCACTCGTCGAGAAAGGCCAACAGTGTGGCCCGGTAGGAATTCTCTACGATCTTGCAGGTTTCGCTCTCGATGGGACGATCCAGGACCGTCAGCGGGAACTGCTCGACATTCAAAACCCGGGAAAGAAAGTGGACCACTTTCTCGCGGGCGGAATCATTGATGCCGCTGCACACCCGCCAGAATTCCTTGATGGATGCCACGTAATCCCGACCCGGCATGACCCGTTCGAAACTGTGCGCCAGGCAGGGTTCGGAATTGGCCAAACCGCGCGCCTCGAAAGCCTTTTTGATGATCGGGTAGGCGACATATTCCGTTGTCCCCGGCGGCACCGTGGTTTCAATCAGCACCAGGCACTCCGGTGGTATTTTATCACCGATAACCTTCAAACTCTCTTCGAGAGCCTTGATATCGGCATGCCCTTTGCGCACGTCGCCCAGGGTTTCCTTGAGATAATCACACTGAACGTCCACCACGACGATATCGGCCAGCGTCAGCGCCTCATACGTGTAGGTAGCCAGCAGGGTCTGTTTCTCCTTGACGCAGCGCGCAATCAAGGGAGCGACTTCCGGATCTTCCGCTTCCACCGGGGCCTGCCCCTGGTTGAGATAGGGGATCTTCCAGAATGACCGTACCGAAGGCCGCTGCATCCCGATGACAAAATAGGGCGAAGCGCCGGAGGATTTATCCGTCGCGTCGGCCACCACGCCGGCCATAACCGCCCCTACAAACCCCACACCCATGACCACCACAATTTCGCGTCCGGTTGCCCGTTGCTCATCCACCGTCTTCCGCAGCCGTTCGAATTCACGGGCATAGTCATCTTCCGAGGGCAGGGCAAACACCTCGCCATTGGGAGCCATGGATACCGAATCAACTTGTTTCCCATCAGCCATCATCAAATTCCTTTCATTGAAAATAGATCCCTTGGAGACGCCTTGCAGCGTCCTCAACCCGCCACCGATTCCAGATAGGCACGGTAGGTGGCGGCGATCCCCTCCCGAAGCGAAATCGCCGGTCGCCACCCCAACCGCGACAGACGCGATACATCGAGCTGCTTCTTGGGGGTGCCGTCGGGACGGGAAGCGTCCCAGAGGATTTGACCGCTGAAACCGACGATGTCCCGCACCATTTCCGCCAGCTCCCGGATGGTCTGATCTTTGCCGGTGCCGACATTCAGCAGACAGGTTTCCGGCCGCAGGTTGGGCCGGCCCTCCGCGTTCCCTTCGGCCTGAGAAGGCTGGCAAACCTTGATCAACGCCTCGTCCGACTGTTCCATGACGAACAGACAGGCCGCCGCCAGGTCATCCACGTGCAGAAATTCACGATAGGGCTGCCCGGTCCCCCACAACACCAGCTTAGGTGCCGGGGTTCCCGAAACACGGCCGGCACCAGGTTTGTCCGGGATTCCCAGTGCTTCACGCAAATCATCCGGTATCGTTCCATGGCACCGTTCATCCCGTGCGATGGCATCCCAGTCCCGCTGTACGGCCAACTTGGCCAAATGGCATTTGCGAATCAGGGCCGGCAAAACATGCGACGACTCCAGATCGTAATTGTCATTGGGACCGTATAGATTGGTGGGCATGAGGGAACGATAGTGGGTGGCGTATTGACGATTATAGGATTCACACATCTTGATGCCGGCAATCTTGGCGATGGCATAGGGCTCGTTGGTCGGCTCCAGCCAGCCCCCCAGCAAAGCCTCTTCCTGCATGGGCTGGGAAGCCAATTTGGGATAGATACAAGAACTGCCCAGAAAGAGAAGATGTTGGACCCCGTTCTCGTAGGCGGCTTGAATGATATTGGTCTGGATCATCAGGTTCTGGTAGATAAAATCCGCCGGAAAGGCATTGTTGGCATGAATGCCCCCCACCCGTGCCGCCGCCAGGACGACATGATCCACGGGGTTTTCCATAAAAAAACGACGGACAGATGCCTGATCGGTCAAATCCAGGGCCGCATGCGGGCGGGTAATGAGGTTATCGAAACCTTCTTTGGCGAGCCGGCGCTGGATGGCGGAGCCCACCATGCCGCCGTGGCCGGCCAGAAAAATCCGCGTTTGCTTGTTGATCATGATGTCATTCTCTTCCAGATAAGTTATTCGGTATGCCGGACCACCGGAAAACCGGCAATGTTGCACAAACGGTCCCGGTCGGCGTCTTTTAAATCTTCCCGCACCATGCCACGAACAAGTTCGTCGAAGGATATCGATGGCTCCCAGCCCAGCACGTCACGCGCCTTGGCGGGATCCCCCAGAAGATAGTCCACCTCGGTGGGGCGGAAATAGCCGGGATCGATGCGAACGACCGTGTCGCCGACCCTCAGGGCGGAATTGCGCTCACCCTCGATGGCATCCACGATGCCCTTTTCATCGATGCCCTCCCCTTCCCAGCGAAGATGGGCACCGATCTCGTCGAAGGCCGTCTCCACGAGTTCCCGCACCGAATGGGCCACGCCGGTCGCAATGACATAGTCATCCGCTTCGCCCTGCTGCAAAATGCGCCACATGGCCTCCACATAGTCCCGGGCATGGCCCCAGTCCCGCCGGGCCTCGAGATTTCCCAAATAAAGGCAGGTTTCGAGGCCCATGTGCATTCTGGCAACAGCCCGGGTCACCTTGCGGGTCACAAACGTTTCCCCGCGTATGGGCGACTCATGATTGAACAAAATGCCGTTGCAGGCGAACATGTTGTAGGCTTCCCGGTAATTGACCGTAATCCAGTAACCGTATAGCTTGGCCGCCCCGTAGGGACTGCGGGGATAAAACGGCGTCTTCTCGGTCTGGGGCGTCTCCCTGGCCCGGCCGTAGATCTCGCTGGTGGAGGCCTGGTAGAAGCGGACCGCCTGCTCCAGCCCCAGGATGCGGATAGCTTCCAGGATGCGCAGGGTGCCCAGGGCATCCGCGTTGGCCGTGTACTCGGGCGTTTCGAAAGACACCTTGACATGGCTCTGGGCCGCCAGGTTGTAGATCTCGTCCGGCCGCGTTTCCTGGATGATACGGATAAGGTTGGTGGCATCGGTCAAATCGCCATGGTGCATGAAAAATCGGACGTCCGCCTCATGGGGATCTTTGTAAAGATGGTCGACCCGACCGGTATTGAAACTCGAAGAACGGCGTTTGATGCCATGCACTTCGTAGTTTTTGGAAAGCAGCAGTTCCGCCAGATAGGCGCCATCCTGCCCCGTTATTCCAGTGATCAATGCTTTTTTCATAAATTCATCAGCGTCCGTAATCATCTTCGAAACGGGCGACGTCGTCCTCTTCGAGATAACTGCCGGTACGCACCTCGATAATCTCCAACGGGATCTTGCCCGGATTGGCAAGACGATGGGGGGTCCCGATGGGAATATAGGTGGATTCATCCTCTCGCAGAATGAATTCCTCCGTCCCCCGCTGCACCATGGCGGTACCCTTGACGACAATCCAGTGCTCGGCCCGGTGGTTGTGCTGCTGTTTGCTGATGCGGGCCTCCGGTCGGACAATCAGGCGCTTGACTTCGAAACGCTCGGAAGCCACGAGACTGTCCACCGTTCCCCAGGGCCGGTACACCATTCGATGCCGTTCCGATTCGGGTCGCTGCTGCTGCCGCAGTTGCACCACCAGGCGCTTGACATCCTGGGCCCGCTCACGGGGGCAGACAAATACCGCATCCGCTGTTTCCACGATAATATGCCGGTCGATGCCCACTGCCGCCACCAGGCGATGCCCGGCATGCACCACCGAACGGGTGACATCATGGAGCAGGGTATCCCCGCGGGTGACGTTGTCGTTTTCATCCTTGCCCCCCACATCCCAAAGCGCCTCCCAGGATCCCAGGTCGTTCCAGCCGGCATCCAGTGGCAGCATGGCCCCCAAAGCGGTCTTTTCCATCACCGCATAGTCGATGGAATCGGCCGGGCAGGCGGCAAACGCATCACGATCCAGCCGGAAAAAATCCAAATCTTCCCGGCCGGCGGCCAGTGCATTTTCACAAGCCGATACCATCGCCGGCACCAGGCGCCGCATCTCCTTGAGTAAACCCGCGGCGTTAAAAAGGAACATACCGCTGTTCCATAAATACGCCCCGGAGGCCAGATATTTTTCCGCTGTCGCACGGTCCGGTTTCTCCACAAAAGCCTCAATGGCATACCCCTTGGTCTGTGAGAGTGAAGCGTCCAGTGCCTTACCCTGTTTGATATAACCATATCCTGTCTCGGGTGCGGTCGGGACGATGCCGAAGGTCACCAGGCGGCCGTTTTCAGCCAGGGCCTGCCCGGCTGCGACCACTTGGCGAAACCTCTCCGGCTGCCCGATATGGTGGTCGGCCGGCAAAATCAGCAAGGTCGCGTCGCTGGCCTGGCGGGCCGCATGCAATGCTGCCACAGCGACGGCCGGGGCCGTATTCTTGCCCATGGGCTCCAGAATGATGGCACCCGGCGCAATCCCCCGCGCGCGCATTTGTTCGGCGATCATAAACCGAAGGCTCTCGTTGCAGATCACGATGGGGGGAGCGACGTTTTCCAGGCCATCAAGACGCGCCAGCGTCTCCTGGATCATGGTATGTTTTCCGGCCAGCGCCAATACCTGTTTGGGGTGGAGCTCCCGGGATAGCGGCCAAAGGCGGGTTCCCGCACCGCCGGCAAGAACGACAGGGACAATCATTGCACCATCTCCCTATGGGCGCTGCAAGCCAACACAGGCTTGGCGCCATAATCGGTAAATAATCGTTCAGCTTAGAAGCAATTCGCCCAAAAGGCAACCGAAGTCCGGGATAAATAACCATGCAATGTTCGGGTTAGCGGCGCATTACTGGCTGGCCCGGCGGTCCGTCGGGGAAGCCTTGCGCCGTAAAAGGCCGGTGGAAATCGAAGGCAGGCAGGAAACCTTACGCTGCAGAGGCGGCGGCAGGTCCCCAAGCGTCTATGGCGTGGAAAAATAACGGGCGGGCAAAGGCACGGGTTTTGGTTTTCGATTTGTTTTTCAAGTGCCCGCCCGTTATCGTCGAGGCCTCCATCCGGAGTGGCGGCAAACGCTGGTGGTACCCCCGCATGGAGGGCCCCACCGTACAGTCGATGCTGAATCCGGAGCGTCCCTTTCCCTTAACCGGAAAAGAAAATGGACGGCAGCCAGGTTACCAGACTAGGGAACAGCGCAATAACGATCAGGCCGATCAACTGGAGCAGCACGAACGGCATGATCCCGCGGTAGATATGCATCATGGTGTACCCCTCAGGCGCCACCCCTTTGAAATAGAACAGGGCGTAGCCAAACGGCGGCGTCAGGAAGGACGTCTGCAAGTTGACGCACATCAGCAGGGAAAACCACAGCGGGTTGAAATCCAGTTCCATGGCGATGGGCATGAAGATGGGCACGGTCACCAGCAGGATCGCGGCCCAATCGATGAACATGCCCATCATGAAAACGATCAGCATCATGATGAGCAGCGCCACCCAACGGTTCAAACCGCTCCCCACCAGGACATCGGCCACCACATCACCGCCGCCCATGCTAAGAAAGACGGTACTGAAGAATTTGCCCCCGATGAACAGCATCATGACCATGGAAGTGGTCTTCAGGGTGGCGAAACAGGAGTGTTTCAACACATCCCACGTCAATTTGCGATTACACAGCGCCAGGACGGCGGCACCGGCCGCTCCCATGCCAGCCGCCTCGGTGGGGGTCGCCACGCCCGCCAGGATGGTCCCCATCACCGCAAGAATAAGCGCCAGGGGGGGAATCAGGGATTTGAGCGTCATGCCCCATTTCTGGGCGGCACTCCAGCTGCTGGCTTCCTCCTTGGAGATGGGCGGACCCAACTCCGGCTGCATCTGGCAACGGATAAAGATATAGAGGAAGTACAGGCCTGCCAGCAAAAGACCGGGAATGATGGCACCGGCAAAGAGATTGCCCACCGACGTTTCTTTCAGTCCCGTCAACCCGCCGTAGACCACCATCATGATACTCGGCGGAATCAGGATGCCGAGGGTTCCGGCCGCGCAGATAATCCCGCTGGTAAGCTCCTTCTGATAGCCTTTTTTCAGCAGGGCGGGAGACGCCAGCAGCCCCATGGCCACCACCGAGGCCCCGATGATACCCGTGGTGGCCGCAAAGACCGTACACACCACCACCACCGCCAGGCCAAGGCCGCCCTTGAGGCCCCCCAGCACCACATAGAGGGCTTCAAAGAGCTGATCGGCTACTTTGGAGCGATCCAGCAGCTGGGCCATCAGGATGAACAAAGGGATTGCCACCAGGACGTAATTGTTCATCAACCCCCAGGTGTTGTTGGCGAACATGTCGAACAGACCGGGGATGTCGAAACCGTTGTCGATCAGACCGAACAGGGCCGCCACGGCGGCCAGCGTATAGGCCAGGGGATGCCCCAGGCAAATCGCAACAATCAGGGTGGCGAACATGGCCACCGTTAAAAATTCTGGACTCATTGATATACCCTTGCCTTTCCCTCGTCAGCTTTCCGCTTGGCCACGCAGCACCTGGATTTCGCGGATCAGGTTGGATACGCCCTGCAGCACCAGCACCAGCAGTGTGAACGCCATGATGATCTTGAACGGCCAGATGGCCGGTGCCCAGCTGGTGGAATTAAGTTCCCCGCCGGCAACCGAGGTCTGGGCAAACTTGATCGACCAGATGGTCAGGCAGGTCATCACCGGCAGAAAAAACACCAGTGTAGAGAAGATGTTGAGACCGGCCTGGGTTTTCCGTGAAGCCCGCGAAGAGAAGATATCCACCTTCACGTGTCCGCCGGTGACATCGGTGTAAGACAGGCCGAACATGTAGTGAATACCGTAGAGAAACGTGGTCACTTCAAAGCCCCAGATGGTGGGTGCATTGAACAGGTAGCGCATAAAAACTTCATAGAGCACCACCACCAAAAGCGGCAGGGCCAGCAGTGACGTCGCTTCCCCCTGTTTTTGACTGTATCCGTCAATTGCTTTGGAAAGTTTTGCGAACATAATTTCTTCCTTCTGACCGCATCCCTGTTGATCACAGGTCCGGCGGCGTAAAGCCGGGGGAAAGCATTCCCCCGGCTTCCAGCCCGAACATTTCATGAATTATTCGGGTCAGGGTCAATGGTGTGCGATCCATCCGGCGTCGACCGAGAAGACTTTGTCTGTCAGCCGGAACGCCGGCGGTGCACTATTCGTGAATCTTTCCTGAAACATAGGTTTCATACGGCCAGGGGGCCACGCCGCCGCGGGCTTCGCGCCAGACCGCAAACTCTTCCATGAACTTCTCCTGGGACTCCACAACTTTTTTGACATCGGGATATTTGGCCTTCAGGCCATCGACGTAGGTCTTGGCGGTTTTGCGGAACTGAATCAGCGTATCCTTGTCCATCTGGACGATTTCCACGGTCTTGGCAATACGGTTGATGGCTTCGGCATTGAGGGAATTGATCCAGTTGATGGACCACAGCTGGGTCTCTTTGGCGCAGATGTCGAGGATCCACTTCAGATCTTCAGGAAGTTTGTCGTAGGCATCTTTGTTGAAGAAGACATAGCACTGGCTGCCGGGCTGATGCACTCCCGGTTCGATGACGTATTTGGTAATTTCGTCAAATCCCATGGGATAGCTCATGGCCGGGGCGGAGAACTCCGCCGCATCGATGACGCCGCGCTCCAGGGCGAGGTAGACTTCGCCTCCGGGCAGCGGGCTGACTGAAGCGCCCAGTTCATTGAGGATGTCCATATACCAGCCCACGGTCCGAATGCGCATGCCTTTGAAATCTTCCATTTTGGTGGCGCGTTTGTTGGAGAAAAGCCCCATATCCTGACCGGTCTGACCGCAGGGCAGGGCCTGGAGATTAAACTGGCCGTAGATCTCCTGGGCCAGTTCCAAACCGCCCTTTTCGTACAGCCAGATATTGTAGCCTTCCGGGTTCAACCCGAAAGGCACATCCGCCAGGGGCACAAAGGCTTCATTCTTCCCTTTCCAGTAGCCGGCCCAGTCATGACCGGCCTGGGCCGAGCCCTTGCTTACGGAGTCAAAACTTTGCATGGCGGGCACGAGTTCACCGGCGGAAAACGGTTTGATGTCCAGGCGGCCGGCCGATGCCAGGCGCACGCTGTCGCAGAAATGCACCGCGATGTCGTAAAACAACAGGCCTTTGGACCAGGGCATGACCATCTTCCAGCGAATTTTTTCGTCCGACGTCTTGAACTTCACCCGTTTCGCCACGTCATGGCGTTCATCGGTGCCGAATTTCCCGCGTTTGGCACCGGCATAGGCAAACGATGCCGTCAATGAAAGAACCAGGACAAAACAAATGGCCAGTGTCAATTTACGTTTCATAATGCTCCCTCGCTCGTTGGGTTGGTGAATTCCAGCATGCCTACCTTGACGCCACAGCACGATGGATCGACAATTACCGGAGAGAACTTATCAACAAACGTGCCATTTGCTTTCAAAACTTAAATTTATATATATTTCGATATGTTATGGCATTCAAAGAACATAATTTTTTTGTTTGAACGGCATTTTGTCCGAAAAACCGGACGGCCGTCTCCCTGGCCCACCAGCGCTTTCGGGCGGGGCTGAGGGACCCCAAAAGATTATATTGGATTTGATATCAAACAGTTGGAGTACCGTCTGAAAATCCGGACAATCCACTTGAATTCCGGTTTTTCAGACCGGCCACATTGGAAGGGCACCGATTGCGACAGGAAAAATAGGATAGGGGGGACATGCCAGGAGGGGAGTCTATAAGCGGATGCCGTGCTTCTTCAGCATGGCATAAAAATGCGACCGGGACAGGCCGCTGCGGCGAACCATTGCCTGGATATCCCCCTGGCTCTTTTGAACCAACGTCTCGAAATAGACCTTCTCCATCTGATCTTTAAACGCTTTTAAGGAAGGGAATTCGGGGTTGGCAAAAAATTCGGCGGCGGCCAGGTCCAGCACCAGAGGCTGGGGGGGCTTGCCTGTCTGCCCCGAGATTGCGTCGGCGCCGCCGGATTGCTGCGCCACCTTGCAGCGGGCGGCCTGGATACGGATTTCCTTGGGCAAATGCATCGGGTAAAGGGTCTGATTGGCGCCTGATGCAACCACCGCCTGGGCCAGGGTATGATAGAGCTCCCGCACATTGCCGGGCCAGCTGTAGCCCGCCAGAATCGTAAACACTTCCGGGTCGACCCCCTTCGGAACGGTTCCGCTTTTCTCCGCAATCCGGGCCAGGCCGTTCAGGGTTAACGGCGGCAGATCGCCTTCGCGCTCCCGCAGGGGCGGCAGGTGCAAGGTCACGGTTTTCAGACGATAATAAAGATCCTCCCGGAACTGGCCATCCCTCACCATTTGGGGCAGATCCCGATGGGTGGCCGCAATCAGGCGAAAATCACTGCTGATCTCCTGGCTGCCGCCAACCGGTCGATATTTCCTTTCCTGCAAAACCCTCAGAAAACTTTTTTGGGAGGCGATGGGCAGTTCACCGATCTCATCCAGGAAAAGCGTCCCCTGGTGGGCCTGCCGGATCAGGCCGGAGCGGTCTTTGTCCGCACCGGTGAAGGCCCCTTTGCGGTGGCCGAAAAGAATGCTTTCCAAAAGACTGTCGGAAAGGGATGCACAGTCCACCACCACAAAAGCCGATGCCGACCTCAGGCTGTTGCGGTGGATCGTGCGGGCGAACAATTCCTTGCCGGTTCCCGTCTCCCCGGTGATCAGCACGTTGAAATCGGTTCGCGACGCCTGGGCGACGCTTTCGAAACACCCTTTGATGCCCCGGCTTTCGCCGATGATATCCCGGGTATTGAGGACCTTCAGGTCGTGGCGCGACTGCTTTTCCCGACGGTAAGCCAAAGCGCGCTGCAATGTCAGTTTGGTATTTTTGACCGGGGAGGGTTTGACCAGATAGTCCCAGACCCCGCCCTGAATCGCCAGTTCGGCCCCGTCGGGGTCACCCTTGCCGGTCAGGATAATGACTTCCGGCCGCGACGGCGCACGCTTGATGCCCGGCAGGGATTCGATGCCGTCGCCGTCCGGCAGCCGGACATCGAGGAAAACGACATCGAAATCACCGTCCCGCAGTTTCTGCAGTCCGACGGCCAGGGTCTGGGCGCAGGTGCCGTCGTATCGCATGCGATGCACCATGCTCAGCATGGTCTCGCAAACCTCGGGTTCGTCATCGATGATCAGAATGCGGGGTGTCTCTTCCATAATCGCTCTTATTCCAGCACTTCCCGGATTGCCTCGGACAAAATGGCCTTGTTATAAGGCTTTATAACGACTTTCCGTATGGAATCAATATGCCCGGACATGGCCACCGGGCTCTTGCGACCGGTCACCAGCATAATGGGGGTTTCCGGGTTTTTATCCCGGATCGCCTCGGCCAGTTCGATGCCGTTGACTTCCGGCATGTCATAATCCGTGATGACCAGATGGAAAGGTTCTTCGGCTTCCTCGATGGCCTGCTTGGCGGCCTGCCCCCCATTGCGGGCCTCGACCTGGTAGCCGAGTTTGCGCAGTACGCGCGGAATGATTTCCAGCTGATCCGGATCGTCTTCCACAAAGAGGATACGGCCCTTGCCGCGATAGACATTGGCGGCAGCCTCGCCGGCCGCCATTGTGTCGCCGCTGCCGGTCGGCAAAAAAATTTCAAACTGGGTTTCAACACCGGGATTGCTGCTGACCCGCGCCGCCCCATTATGCCCTTTGATAATGCCGTGGGCCACCGCAAGACCGAGCCCGGTTCCCTCCCCCTTGCCCTTGGTGGTAAAAAACGGATCGAAAATCTTGTCCTGGATCTCAATGGGAATGCCGGGACCGTTATCCGCAATGCTGAGTTTAAGATAGGCCCCCTCCCTAATTCCCAGCAGTTCGGCTTCATTGCCATTGAGATCCATCTGCTGGAGCATAATGCGGATTTTTCCGCCTTTTTCTTTGAGGGCCTGGAACGAATTGGTGCAGAGATTCATAACCACCTGATGAAACTGGGTTGGGTCGGCCATACAAGGGCTGAGATGGGGTTCGATATGAACATCCATTTCGATGTTCCCGGGCAGTGATGCACTGATCAACTGAACGGCCTCCTCCACCACGCCGGCAATGTCCGTCATGTGGATGCCTTCCTGGTCCGCCCGGCTGAAGGTCAGGATCTGCTGCACCAGTTGGCTGCCGCGCTCAGCTGCTTTCAGGCTACGCCGCAAATCCCTGGCGGTCTGGCTGTCAGAAGCAAGGTCTTCCAGAGCCAGTTCGGTGGAGTTATAGATGGATGTCAAGATATTGTTGAAATCATGCGCAATGCCGCCGGCAAGCGTTCCGATGGCCTCCATTTTGGTGGATTCCAGCATGCGGCGCTCCATGATGATATTCTGGGTGACATCCTCCGCGCTGGACAATACGCCCACCACATCCCCCTTATCGTCATGCAGCGGCATACGGTTGACCAGCATCCATTTCTTTTCGCCCTGCCGGTTGTGGACCGGCCAGCGCATGCGGTAGGCGGGCTGGTTGGAAGTCGTCACCGCCCGGTCGGTATCCATGCTTTTGACGGCTTCCGCCTTTTTAAGAAACAGATCAAGGTCCTGTTTGCCGATGATGTCATCCACATCGTCAATATTGAAAAACGCCCCAAAACTTTTGTTGGCACCCAGATAACGCAAATCCCGATCTTTCCAGTGAACCAGCTGCGGGATATTGTCCAGTACCAGTTTGAGCATCTGCTGGGATTCACGCAAGTTCTTCTCGGCGGTCTTACGCTGGCTAATATCTTCAATAAACCCTTCATAGTAGCGAATCCCGCCATCTTCGCCCCATACCGAGCGAAGATGCTGGGTTACGATAATCTTACGCCCATCCTGGGTCCAGCACTCCCGCTCGAACTGCACCGGGGCCAGTCCATCGATGGTGGGATCCACCGGCTTTTGAGGCTTGAAACAAAGGGCACCGGGCATTTCCGCACCGGCCATCTTCAGCTCGGTTAAACTGTCAAAGCCCAGCATGTTGGCCAGGGCCGGATTGGCGTCCAAGATACGGCCGTCCGCCGAGGCCCGGAAGATCCCTAAAGCGGAATTTTCGAAAATACTCCGATACTTCTCTTCCGCCTCGATCAACTCGCGTTCGGCCTTTTTCCGTGCCGTGATATCGTAGACGACCCCCACCAGACCCGATATTTCGCCTTTGGCATTGCCGTAGGAGGCTTTGTGCAAGATCACGTCCTGGCGGTCCGGGCCGGCCGTGGACAAACTGGCTTCGTATATCCGGATCCCGTCCTGCGTCATCAACTCGTCGTCGACCCCATCGGTCAATTGCGCCGGACCGACGGCGCTGAAACTTTTGATATTGCGGCCGATGATATTGCGGCGGTCGAGTTGAAACCATTTCTCAAAGGCTTCGTTGCATTCCGTTACGACACCATGTTGATCTTGGAAATAAATCGGAATGGGGATGGTATTCATCAGGAGCTTGACGAAAGCCAGCTGCTCCTTGATGCGCTGCTCGATCGCCCGCCGCTCGGAGATGTTGAACATCAGCACCACCAGGGTCACCGTGATGACCGTCATACCGATCACCAGCGCCCAAAAAAGCTGCCGGTTGATTTGGAACAGATAGGAGGTATGGTTGATCAGGGAGCTTTCCGGCGGCAGGTCCGATGTGGATATTTCAAACCGTTTCAACAAGTTGTTGTCGAAAATATAGGGCTCGTCGTTGGGCGCCTGCACCGGGATGTCGGCAGGCTTTTCCCCCTTGAGCACCCGTACCAGAATATCGCCCGCAGCCGCCCCGTGGGCAAAACCACTCAACACTTTTCCCCCCACGATGCCGGATCCCAGCATGAATTCCCAGTTGCTGTAAATGGGGGCATCGGTCGCGGTGTAGAGCTTGCTGAGAATCTCATTGGCCGAATAGCGTTCCCCTTCGTCATCCATGTAGAAGGGGATAAAATAAAAAATGGCCTCTTCGGCCACCGCCTTGGCCTGCTCCAGAATAGGCTGGAGTTGATCGGAAACCACAAACTCGATTTCCGGCCGGTCGTGGAAATCGGCGATGGCCGCCCGGACCTGGTTGCCGATGGCCCGGCCGGTGGTGCCCAAATCGCCGATGACGACAATCTTGCGGCGTTCCGGATGAAAGCGCAAGGCCATACGCAGGTTGGTTTTGACATCGAAGTCTTCCGTCACGCCGGTTATATTGGCCTGGTCGCGAATCAAGGAAGCGTTGAAATCGTTGATGCCGCAAAAGATCACGGGAATGCCGGGGAACAAACGGTCGCGAAACTGCAAAATAAAATCGAAGGCGTTGTTGTCGGAAACAACGATGGCATCGATGTCAATCCCCTGATATTTAAAAGCATAGATCCCATAAAGGGACATTTTGACATTGTCGTCATAGCGCTGTTTGGAATCCATATATTCAATATTGAGGGCAATATTCAGATCACTTGCGCCAATGACGCTCTTAAGGCCTTCAGTCAGGCTGTCCGACCAGATATAGCCGTCCTGATAGGAATTGAGGTGCAGCACGTTCAATCGGTCGGAGGCCACCGCCCGGGCAGCACCGCCCCCAAAAGACGCGACCGCCATCAGCACCAATCCCATCATGGCAACGCGAAACCATCGTTTTGTCATTCCATAACTCCCCTGTACCACTGCCCGGTCCAAACCATCCATTGTGGAGGGTGTTCCGCCAGCTTTCATCAGCCCCACACAATTTGCAAAAATTACGCCATTGACGTATGAAATGTCGACAGCAGATCCTGTCGTGTCAACCCTCACCATACAGCTTCCAGGACATGAGGCAACATACCATGAGCAACCACCGGCTGCTAACCCGGATATTTCTCGCGTTCGAGATGTTCATGGGCAAGGCATCAGGGGCGCCGCTGTACGCCTGTACCGCAAGCCCCTGATAACGCAGCCAATGGGCATCTCGGGCGCGCCCGTAGGGTGAAATTTTTTCTGCCTTTTTGGAAAACAGCGCAGGTTACAAACTGTTACCGAAAAATCAAACCTCGAATAGCGCTTATGCCGTCGATATATTTATATAAAATTTATTGTGCTAAAAATTTTCATGAAATATTCGGGCTAATCTGCCAGGCGTTGGCATTATACGTGGCCACTCTGGCGATTGTCATCGGAATCCCTCTGGAATCGTCCAACACATGGGCCGCTCTATCCGGCCCGCCACCGGCAGGCGATGCCGACGCCCTGCTGATCGAGTGCCTGGGCACCTACCACCCGTCGAATTCCTCGCCCTTGCGCCAATTTTTCGATGAGCGAATCCAGCCTTATCTGGATGACCGCCATGTATCCCAGTTTGTCGTCGGCCAGGGAGAAATTCGGGTCTTTATCGAACGTCATCGCCCTTATTTCGAAAGCCTCTTCCGCCGGATGCACCCCGGTGGAGACGCAGAAGAGTATGCCTTCTTTATCGAGCAGTTCGTGGCACCACCTAATGTGGAGATGGGTACCTTCTTTTTTAAGGAACGATTCGGCAGGAACGAACCCTTCCCGATCATCCTTTTTGACGCCGCTTTTGACGGAGAAGGCATCACCACCGTAGCCGACTTGATCGCCGCACTGCAAAACTACGAAATTCCGCGCCTGGCGTGCATGGGTCATGGCATGGATTTCGGTACGTTTCGCCTAAACCGCAAGCGCTTTTTGAGACACCATCTGACCGCGGTAAAGCTCACCCTGGAATGCTGGGCCATCGACCATATCCTGACGGATGCGGCCAGGGCCCGAATACACATCAGCTCCGGATTTAAAGCGGAACTGACCAACAACTACATTCGCTACTACCGCATGCTGGAACGCTTGGTGGAGGGACGCTACTATGTGATCGACCCGGCGGGCAATCCCTTTTTCATCGAGACGCCCCTCGATCTGGAACTGGCCCGAGCGCAATTGGCGCGCATGCACTATGGGCTGTCGCCGGATCCCGATACGGGGCGCTTCACGCTGGTGCCTGCCGATCTGAATCCCGATAAGGACCAAAATCCACCTGCACCCTATTGAAAAAAATTGCAGCTATAGTTCCGCTACTGCCCAGGCCATAAAAAAAGGGTCTAGCGGCATGCGCTAAACCCTATTGATTTCGTGGCGGGAGCGACGAAACGCGAATGCGCGCCCTCCCAGGCATTAGAGTTTCTGATCTGGAAAGCGCCCTGTCAATCTATTGATTGCCGGGCGAAGTCCCCGGGATAATGGTTGCCCCCGCTCTCGATCCTTAATGTCTGTCCGGCATCCGCTTGGGCTTATCGGTCCAATTCTTTCTTGTTTCGTTATTTGCGTATAGGCGGTATCGTCTACCACTTTTCTGACAACACATCTTCAAGCGCCTGTAAAAAAGCCCCTTCCCGCCCCTGTTCGATCAGGGATGCCGCGGCAAAGCGATGACATCCGTCTGCGGCGCCCCCTACGCGCTCGGTCGCACGCGGAATAAGGGTCATCAAATCCGGAAACTGCCCTTCAACAATCCGAGCCTTCAACTGTCGGGGAACGCGGGCGGATATTTTGGTCAGCTTGCCCTGGATGAAGCCGATTCCAGGCATTTCGGCGGGTAGATGCTGAAAACCGATAATATATTTATCCAGTGCAACCTGTTCCCGTTCGGTGAGGAATTCCAGGAAAAGGCCGATGGCTTTGACACCCATGGGCACAAAACGACCCTTTACATCAATCCACTGTATATGCGTGGACCCCGAAAGGCCCTTGTAGCGAATGGCTTCGGCTTCCCTTTCAAAACACGACGATTTTAACGCGGCAAGCCTTTCGGCAATCCGAAGTGCCTCCTGCCCCTCTATCCCAAGCAGATAGTCAACGCCCGTCGTGGCGTGCCCGGAATAAAAGCCCACGGATCCAAGGAGATTCAATAGGTCCACAATCTCCTCTATGGGTCTGTTGCTGTAACGGGGTATCGTATACCCCCCTTGGCAAAGGGAAACTTCGCCCTGTTCAAGGGCTGTATCGAGCAGCAATCGATTCAGGCCCGTCATGGTCCCCGAGGTCATCTGGCCGTCCCCAACCGCCCCGATCACCCCCATCAGGGCCAGCAAGGCTTTCGAATCGCGGGCCTCAAAGAAGGCCGCCTTGAGAAGTTCATCGGCGAAAAGGGCGCATACAGCAGCCCCCGATGCGTCGATATCGCCGCTGATGCCTTCATGTTCGGGATTCAAATGAACGATCTGGTCAGAAGGGGCCGCCCCTGGCAAATGGTGGTCCAGGATGATCACCAACTGATCGTCGCGCGTATACCTGTCGATCAAATGACAGGACTGACCGCCCAGATCGGCATAGAGGATACAACCTCTTTCTGCAGCATGAATGGCCTCAACCACAGGCGCATGTACCTTCTCGATCGGGAGCAGTCGACAGCTTATAACTAGCTTGCGAAAGACACAGGCAAGGGCGGCCGCGGCCGCAATGCCGTCAGCGTCATTGTGATGAACGACGGTGGTGGAAACCCGGGAACGGCCGACGGCGACCTTGAAAAAAAGTGCGGCGGCCCTGCGTGAGTCCTCGCGAAATGCCTTCAATCGATCTTTTTTCATGTTGTCATGACTCTTCAGAGATTAATCGTCCGGATTCCTGCTCGAAAACGAGGATGCTATCAGGAGGCAAGACCATCTTGATCCTGGCCCCGGATGACAGGCTGATTTCCTGAGTTGCAAGGAGGCTGAATGTTTGTCCGCCGCACCGCACGCGCAGAACGGTTTCCGGCCCAGCCGGGAGAACCGTACGGACTTCGCCTTCCAGGGAATTCAACTGCTTTTGCTCCACAATGAGGATGCTTTCCGGTCGTATTCCCGCCACCACGTTCATGCCGGTGGGGAGGTCCTTGTAGGTTGTTCGTAAAAACACATCCCCATTTTCGACGAACACACCGCATTCGTCCCCTTGACGGCCGGTTCGGCCCTTTATCATATTGATTGCCGGGTAGCCGATGAAATCCGCTACGAAAAGGTTGGCCGGATGCCTGTAAATGGTCTTGGGGGGTGCTATCTGTTCAATGAGACCACGATTGATCACGGCGATGTGGCTTGCCATGGTCTGGCCTTCCACCTGATCGTGGGTCACATAAACCGTCGTCGCACCGGTTTGGGAATGGATATTTTTGATCTCCGCCCGCATTTCGAGGCGCAGTTTGGCGTCCAGGTTGGACAGGGGTTCGTCCATCAGCAGGATGTCCGGTTTGTTCACCAACATGCGGGCCAGGGCCACCCGCTGCTGCTGGCCGCCGCTCATCTCCTGGGGGTAGCGCTTCTGCATGTTGTCGAGCTGCATGTAGGCGAGTATATCGTCCACCTTTTTCGCGATGCTTTTGGCGTTTTCACGCTTCACCTTGAGCCCGAAGGCAATATTCTCGGATACCGTCATATGGGGCCACAGGGCATAACTTTGGAAAACCAATCCAACGGATCTTTCTCTGGCTGGCAGGAAAATACCTTTGCTGCTGGAAAAGACGAGGCGTCCTTTGAGATAGATTTCCCCTTGGGTGGGTATCTCCAGTCCAGCAATCATTCTCAGGATCGTGGTCTTGCCGCATCCGGACGGCCCCAGAAGGGCGAGGAATTCCTTCTCCTGGATGGCAAAGCTGACGTTATCCACGGCCACCACGTGGCCAAACACTTTCCGCAGATTTTTGACCTCAATGAGGGGCGTTTCCATATCTTCCGATTCCAATGCCACGCCGCTTTAGCCGGCGCTCTGGCAGCGTTTCCCGGACGGGGAGGCGCTCATCATATCGCCCCCTGTCGGCCCAGCCTGCGGGAAAGCAGTTCCCCCACAACGACAATGACGATGATCAGCACGCTGATGGCGCTGGAGAACTGGGCATACCCCTGCTCTTGATAGCGGAAGGTCATGGTCGTCAGGGTGCGGGTTTCCGGCGTGACAAGCAGAATGATCAACGAGAGTTCCCGCATGACGGTAATGAACACAAGCACAAACCCTGAAATCGCCCCCTGGATGGACAGGGGCAGAATGATCTTGCGAAATCGCATGGTCCACCGGGCGCCCAAGGTTTCGGAAGCCTCTTCAAGTTCGCTTCCGATCTGCAGCATGGACGTGATGCCGGCGCGGCCGGTGAACGGTAGATTTTTAGCGACACAAACCAGCGCCACAAGAAAAAAAGTGCCATAGAGAGCCGGGATGGGGCCGATATTGTGGGAGAAAAGAGCCAGATAAAGCGCGCCAAAAGCGATGCCCGGGACGAGGTAGGGCAGAAATGACATTTGTTCGACGGCCGCAGACAATCGCGTATGTCTCCCCTTGACTACGGCGTAGCCAATAAAAATGCCGAACAGTCCGGCGAGGACCGATGCCGTCAGGGCCAGCTTGATACTGTTCCATGCGGCCCCGATAATCAATGGATTGCGCAGGATACCGGCCTCGCCTTCCGCAAAGGCGGTATTGGCCTCTCCGATCCAGAACAGCAGGGTCAGGTGCTTTAGGGAGTAGTCGCTGGGATAAAGCGCAAACGTTTGCCATAAAATGAGCAAAAACGGGAGGAGCACGGACATAACACATAGCAGGGCAACCATGCCCAAAACGGGGTAGCGCAATCTACCCAGCGCCGTCGGCGAGATCTGGAATCCCTTGCCCGCAATGGTCACGTAGCTTTTGCTTTTGCCGATCAATCGCTGATTGAGATAAATGATTACGGAAGAAATCGCAATCAGCACAAAAGCCAGGATATACCCCACGGAGGGGATACGATTGATAATGTTCGCGTAAATTTGGGTGGATAGGGTGTAGTAGCGCACTGGCGTACCAAGGAAGTAAGGGGTACCGAAGGTGCCCAGAATGCGGGAGAAGGTCAATATAAAACTGGACATCAGGGCCGGGAGCACCAGGGGAAAAGTGATGCGTCGCAGGATATAGGTCCGTGAGGCGCCCAGGATCTCGCCGGATTCCTCTAACCTGGAATCGATACTGGCTAGTGCCGCCGAAACCAGCAGAAACGTAAACGGGAAATAGTGGATCGATAGCGTTACCACAATGGGCAGATACCCGTAGGAGAGCCAGTCCGGCGGACTTAGCCCCGTGAGATACTGAAAAACACCCGCAGCCCCCCCGATGCGGTCGTTCTTGAAAAGGTTGAGCCAGGCGAGTGCGTGAATATAGGAAGGGATGACGTAGGGCAGCACCGCCACCGTGGTAATGGATTTTTTAAAGGGAAGATCGGTGCGGGCCACCAGCCATGCCAAAAAAGCCCCGATCGTCATGGCGCAGGCGGACACGCTGAGCGAGATGGCAAGCGAGTTATACAGGGGACGAAGGAGCGTGTTTTTGGTAAGCGCACTGGCAAATACGCGTTTCCAGTGGAAAAGCGTCAATTCCCCCGGAGTGGCATGGCGCGACAGGCGAATATCGGCGAACTGCCAAACAAAAGAATCTTTCACCATTTTGGCAAACGGAAGGAGGACGATGAAAAGCAAAATCGCCAGCAAAACAAACGAAATGACGATATGCGGCCGACGGATGTAGTTTTTAAACCGGCTGTAACTTAAAAATGTCCTGCGTGCTTTCATCGACCCGGAGCGACTCCGTTTTTATTACATTCTCGATTCAGAACATACCGACATCTATGCATTCCGCTAACGCCTGCATTCGCCCCCTTCGCGTTTCCTGCGCCCCTCTATTGCAGGTGCGCCAACCAGAAATCGAGAACCTTTTGCCCATTGTACCATACGTAGTTCGGATCCGCCTTCCAAAGCTTCAAGTCCGACAGGCTCTTCGAGCCCTTGGGAGGCGCCACGTCTTTGCGAACAGAAAAATTCCCCAAGACGTAATAAGGTTTGTATCCCTGACCGCCCTTGGCATCCCCCATCATCCAGTGGATCAACAGCTTGGCGGCATTGGGGTGCTTGGTCTCGTTGACGAGGCCAACAACCACATCCGTACTGATCCCCATAACCGGAGCGATATCCACCATTACGTCAAATTTGAGATTGGGATCTTTTTTCTTGTCGCGCAAACGGGAATAGGCTGTAAATCCCACAGGGGGATTGTCCTGACTGGAGAGGCCCACGGCCTTGGCGACATCATTCGTGGAGCCTTGGATGATGGCATCGTTGTTGAGCAGTCGGAGAATCCATTCGTAGCCGGCATTCTCGACACCCGAACTCAGTTTAATCTCTTGGCCAAACACTTTTTCGTATTCCACGGCCATTTCATCAGCATGCTGGACAATCGTCGCCAGTACTTCGACAAATTCAGATAGTTTCTGGGGGTCGGGGAAAATAACGCGCCCTTTCCACTCGGGCTTGGTCAAATCCCACAGCGACGTTATGGGAGGGGCACTCATCTTCGCGTTGTTATAGATCAACGCATCCACACTGGCGTGATGAACGAGGAGCGGTTCCTGGTATTGCGTTGGAATGAGATCCGCCAAATCCGACGGCACATAATTGAAAACCAGTTTTTTGTTATAGAGTTCATTGATGACGGTTGCGGGGTCTTTCAGGAAAATAACGTCGGCAACGTAATTTTTGGCCGCCTGCTCGGCCAAAACCTTGGTGACGATCTCGGGGGAATCCATGTCGAAACCATTCACCTTGATGCCGGGATATTTTTCTTCGAAGGTCTTACCAAATTTAAAAACGCGTGATGAATAGGAATAGATATTCACCTCGCCTTCGGCCTTGGCGGCCTGGTAGAGCGCTTGCTCATTGAACGGTTCCGCAACGCCTGTTGAAAAGGAAAAACACGTGGCCAGGAATACAAGGCAAAGGACCCAAATGGTCGTACGCATGGCGATTCTCCTTTCACGATAATCGTTTGATGACGCCTTTCATGAATGGTTGTTTAGATGAACAAAAAAACCGCGCTGATTCAGCGCGGTCGGATTCATTTCAAGTTGTTGTCCTCACACCCATCGTCAGGCGGTATGGGGCTTTGGGTGAAAATACGTTGGGTAATGCCAACAATCATTTCTGATCCCCATCATAAAGCGGAGGCTATCCATCCATTTTGAGCGAATGCTTACTACCTAACCCTTTCACTAGGCAAATTCAAGAAGTATTCAAGTAAGTACTGGAATTTTTTGAATGCTATCAGCACTCAATCTTTTCAGCTTGAAGGCGGTGTGTGATAAAAAGCTTTTTCAACAAGTTAAGCATCATGAAATAAAATGTGAAGTTAAAATTTGGAGCGTTAGAGAAGCGCCGCGGCATAAGCAACCTACTGGCAGCGTCATGGAAGGTATACATCATAGGGTCTGGTTCCCGGTATTGTCCAGCACCTGAGAAATGTCTTAAATGAAGTTGCCGCAGTGATGCCGCCACGACAACGGCATAAAAAAAAGGGTTTAGCGGCATGCGCTAAACCCTTTGATTTCGTGGCGGGAGCGACGAGACTCGAACTCGCGACCTCCGGCGTGACAGGCCGGCGTTCTAACCAGAACTGAACTACGCCCCCGTGAATTGAGACTCCGGTATATAGACTGTTTCCGGAGCAGCGTCAACAAAAAAAGTGGTGGGCGGAACAGGGCTTGAACCTGTGACCCTCGGCTTGTAAGGCCGATGCTCTCCCAACTGAGCTACCCGCCCGTTGACGGACTGCCTTGATACTTGATCCTTGCCTTCCTGTCAAGCGGAAAACCCGCCAACACATCAAAAATACAGAAGGATCGGCGCGCCCACTATCAGTTCAGCGGGGCGGCCGAGTTGCCCTTGCCCTCGCCTTCCCCAATGCCAAAGGGTAAATCCACTTCTTTGAAAAGACGATCCCCGTCATCCAGGATCAGGGCGTGGGTGAGCACTTCATCCATGTGCTCCACCGGCACAATGGTCATGCTGCGGGATATCAGCCTGGGAATGTCCTTGAGATCCTTTTCATTTTCCTTGGGAATCAGGACGGTCTTGATACCGCCGCGGTGGGCGGCGATAATTTTTTCTTTCAGGCCGCCGATAGGCAGCACACGGCCCCGCAGGGTGATTTCGCCGGTCATGGCGATATCCCGGCGTACCGGCCGTTTGGCCAGGGCCGAGACGATGGAGGTGCACATGGCGATTCCGGCCGAGGGCCCGTCCTTGGGAATGGCGCCCTCGGGGATATGGATGTGCAAGTCGAGCTTGCGATAAAATTTTTCGTCGATCATCAAGTTGGCCGCCCGGGAGCGTACGTAGCTCACGGCTGCCTGGGCGGATTCTTTCATCACATCGCCCAACTTTCCGGTGACGGCGACATTGCCCTTGCCGGGCATGGTCAGGGTCTCCACGATCAGGAGTTCCCCGCCGACCTGGGTCCAGGCCAGTCCCGTCACCATGCCGACCTGGTCCTTTTCCTCGATCTGGTCCTGCTTGAAGCGGGCCGGCCCGAGATATTTGGCGATGGACTGGGCGGTAACGTTATAGGTGCCGTTGCCCTGTTTCTTGACCACCTGCTTGGCGATCTTGCGGCAGATGGAGGCAATCTCGCGCTCGAGATTACGCACCCCGGCTTCCCGGGTGTAGCGCCGGATAATGGTCAGGATGGCGTTTTTGGAAAATTTGACGTCCCGTCCTTCCAGGCCGTTGGCCTCGATCTGTTTGGCCACCAGGAAGTCTTTGGCAATGTTGTACTTTTCGTATTCCGTATAGCCGGGCAGGCGGATGATCTCCATCCTGTCCTGCAGGGGCAGGGGAATATCGGGCAATGTATTGGCCGTGGTGATAAACAGGATATCCGACAGATCGTAGTCCACATCCAGATAGTGATCGTTGAAGCTGTAGTTCTGTTCCGGATCCAGCACCTCCAGCAGCGCAGCCGAGGGATCGCCCCGGAAATCCATGCTCATCTTGTCCACTTCGTCCAGGCAGAAGACCGGATTGTTGACGCCGACCTTTTTTAGGGATTGCATGATCTTGCCCGGCATGGCCCCGATATACGTCCGCCGGTGGCCGCGGATTTCCGCCTCGTCCCGCACGCCGCCCAGGGAAAGGCGAACATATTTACGCCCGGTGGCGCGCGCCACGGATTTGGCCAGGGAGGTTTTCCCAACCCCCGGAGGCCCCACCAGGCAGAGAATCGGCCCTTTCACCTTCCGGGTCAGGGTCTGGACGGCCAGATATTCAATAATGCGTTCCTTGGGCTTTTTGAGACCAAAGTGGTCCTCGTCCAAAACGACCTCGGCGGCGTCCAGATCCTGGTTGATCTCACTGACATCGAACCAGGGCAGGCTGATCAGCCAATCGATATAATTGCGCACGACCGTGGCTTCCGCCGACATGGGCGTCATCATCTTCAGCTTGCGAAACTCCTGCTTGACCTTTTCGGTCCCTTCCTCGGACATTTGCTTGGCTTCAATCCGAGCTTCCAGTTCCTCCAGCTCTTCGCTGGGATCGTCCTCAGCCCCCATTTCCTTCTTGATGGCCCGCATCTGTTCATTCAGGTAATAATTGCGCTGGGTCTTCTCCATCTGTTCCTTGACCCGCCCTTTGATACGCTGGTCCATACGCATGACCTCGATTTCCATCTTGATCAGGCTGACCAGATCCGACACGCGCTCGGTCGCCGAAACCGTATCGAGCAAACGCTGCTTGTCCTCCACCTTGAAGGCGAAATGGGCCGCCACCGTGTCGGCCAGTTTGGACGGGGAACTGATTTCCCCCACGCTTTCCATCAATTCTTTGGAGATACTCTTGTTCAGCTTGGCGTATCGCTCAAAATTTTCCAGCACCGACCGGCACAGGGCCTTGGCCTCGATCGGGTCGACTTCCTGCTCCGGCATGGGTGCCAGGGCCACATTGAAATAATCCTCTTTCTCTAAAAACCGCAGGATGCGCGCCCGGCGCTCTCCCTCCACCAGGGCCTTGACGGTGCCGTCCGGCAGCTTCAATAACTGCAGGACCTTGCCGATGGTCCCCACCGGGTTGATGTCCCCCTCCTCCGGTGTATCGATGCCCGCACTTTTCTGGGTGGACAGGAAAACCCGCTTGTCCCGTCCCATGGCATTGGCCAGGGCGTTGACGGACTTGGTACGCCCCACGAAAAGCGGTGCCACCATGTGCGGGAAAACAACGATATCGCGCAACGGCAGAAGCGGAAGCTGGATGGCTTCCTCATCAGAATCGTCTTTGAAGATATTCGGAATGTTTACCATGATTGTTCACTTCCTGATTTTTAGAATATGGATCGATCGGTTTCGATTTGGCCGGCTGACGGACGGCCATTGTTCAATGGCCACATCATTCATTCTTAAAGTAATCGGAAAACGCTTGCATTTCAAGCTCCGCCACCGGCGATACGACCTTGGCAGCATGGCCATATCCCGCGGGCTGGATCACGCGCCCGTGCAGACGTATCGAATCAATCCGGCCAAACTGGAAGCTGGCCCGGCCCCACCAGAAAAATCGGCCCGTGGTGTACCGCAAAGGAAGCGGCACTGCCATGGGCCGACAACATCCCTGCCAAACAAGCGTTTAGGGGCGATCAAGCCTGCTTCTTGGTTTTGGTCTGGTCGAAGAGCAGGATGGGGTCCTCTTTATTCAACACCACGTCTTCGCTGATCACGCACTCCTTGACATTTTCAACCGAAGGCAGTTCGTACATGATATCCAGCAGGGTTTTTTCCAAAATCGCCCGCAACCCGCGAGCCCCGGACTTGCGCTTGACCGCTTCTTTGGCAATGGCGGTCAGGGCGCTGTCGGTAAAACGCAGATTCACGCCCTCGATCTCGAACAGTTTGCGGTATTGTTTGACCAGCGCGTTTTTCGGTTCGGTAAGAATGCGTACCAGGGATTGCTCGTTGAGCTCGCCCAGCGTGGCAATGACCGGCAGCCGCCCCAGAAACTCCGGGATCAGTCCGAACTTGATCAGATCTTCCGGCTGGACACCCAGGAGGATTTCACCAATGCTTTTGTCCGATGATTTAACGATTTCGGCGCCAAACCCCATGACTTTGGAGCCATGCCGGCGCTGGACGATTTTTTCCAGGCCGTTGAAGGTGCCCCCGCAGATGAAAAGGATATTGGAGGTATCCACCTTGACGAAATCCTGCTGGGGATGTTTGCGCCCGCCTTTGGGGGGCACACTGGCGGTGGTCCCCTCGATGATCTTTAAAAGGGCCTGTTGGACACCTTCACCGGACACATCCCGGGTGATGGAAGGATTGTCGCCTTTGCTGGCAATCTTGTCGATCTCATCGATATAGACAATACCCTTTTTGGCCCGCTCGACATCATAGTCGGCATTCTGCAGCAGGGACAAAATGATGTTTTCCACATCCTCGCCCACATAACCGGCTTCGGTCAGGCTGGTGGCATCGGCGATGGTGAAGGGCACATTGAGAAAACGGGCCAGGGTCTGGGCCAGAAGGGTTTTGCCGCAGCCGGTGGGTCCGATCAGCAGGATATTGCTCTTCTGCAATTCGACATCACCCGCATGAATGGTCGAATTCAGACGCTTGTAATGATTGTAGACGGCCACGGCCAGAATTTTCTTGGCCGCTTCCTGCTCAATGACATAGTCATCCAGAAGCTCTTTGGTTTCTTTGGGCGCCAGGAGATTTTCAAGTGCATCCGCGTCTTTTTCGCTCTCCTCTTCGATAATTTCGCTGCAGAGCTGGATACATTCGTCGCAGATGTACACCGCCGGGCCGGCAATCAGCTTGTTGACTTCCTTCTGGCTTTTGCCGCAAAACGAGCAAAACAGATTGTCATTGTCGTCGTCTTTATGCGTCATCTTTTTTCTCCGTGACGGCGTCTTTGTCGCCGAGATCGTCACGCTTGGCGATCACGTGATCCACGAGACCGTAAGCGCAGGCTTCCTCGCCGGACATAAAGTAATCACGATCCGTGTCGGTCTGCAACTGTTCAATCGGCTTCCCGGTATGGACGGACAGGATGTTATTGAGATCCTGTTTCATCCGCAGCATCTCGCGGGCATGGATTTCAACATCCGAGGCCTGCCCCTGGAAACCGCCCATGGGCTGATGGATCATGATACGGGCATTGGGCAGGGCGTAGCGCTTGCCCGCCGATCCCGCCGCGAGAAGGACGGCCCCCATACTGGCGGCCTGACCGATACAGACCGTCGCAATATCTGGTTTTACATACTGCATGGTATCATATACGGCAAGTCCGGAAGTCACAACCCCCCCGGGCGAATTGATGTAAAAATTGATGTCCTTTTCAGGATCTTCAGACTCGAGGAACAATAATTGGGCGATAATGAGGTTGGCAACGTCATCATTCATGGCGGAGCCCAGGAAAATGATCCGATCCTTCAGCAGGCGGGAATAAATGTCATAGGCCCGTTCCCCCCGACTGCTCTGCTCGATGACCATAGGGATTAGCGGCACGTTTTGTCTCCTTTTTAAGGTGTCTGGTGTTGGCCGGCGAAACGATCCGATGAGAGGCGGGGCCCCAACCGTTCAAGGGTTGCGGCCCCGTAAGCCGGGGAGGCGATTTCATGCCGGGCAGCCCCGATTATTCGCTCTTGTCGTCTTCAGCAGGTGTTTCCAGCTCCGGCTCGACTTCCGTGATGGAACTCCTATCAATGATAAGCGCCATTGCCTGTTTTTCAAGTAACGCGTGCTTGAACACATCGATCCGGTCGGGATTCTGGGCGTAAAACTGCTTGATGACGTCTGCCGGCTGATTGAAACTGTCGGCCATTTCCTGGTAGCCGTTTTCCAGCTGTTCGTCGGACACCTCCAATGATTCCTGGGATATGATTTTGCCCAGGATCATATGGCGCCGCACTTGGTTGACCGCGGTTTCGCGATATTTTTCCTGCAGACCGGCATCATCCAGGCCCAATTCCTCCATAGAGGTATTGTGATACGCAAATTTCTGTTTGGCCTCGTTGACGATGATCTCAAGCTCCTGGGCGACCAGGGATTCCGGCACCTCAAATTCCTGCTGCCCGAGGAGGGCCTCGAAAACCTGTTCGTTCAACTCCTGCTCCTGACGCTTGCCGTAGCCCATGGATAAATTTTCATTGATTTTGGTCTTGAGATCCTCGAGGGACTCGAACTGCCCCAGCCGTTTAGCCATTTCATCGTCAATTTCGGGAAGATGCTGCTCCCGAATGTCCTTGAGGGTCACATGAAAGGCCACCGTCAGTCCGGCCAGTTTTTCGTTGAAATAATCATCGGCAAAATTGACTGTGATTTCCTTTTCTTCGCCGGCTTTGATGCCAATGAGCCCGGCATCGACATCCGGATGGATCAGCCCGTCACCGATTTTCATGTTGAAATTTTCGGTCCGCTGGGTCTCGGCAAAAGGCTTGCCATCCTTCAAGCCCTCGTAATCGACCGTTACATAGTCCCCGTCGGCCACCGGGCGCTCCTCCTCGATGGGTACCATGCGGGCCAGGTTGTTTTGCAGCATCTGCAATTGGGCCTCCACCTCTTCATCGGTGGCTTGATACATGGTCTTTTTCAGCTCGAATCCATCGAGATTAAAGGGCTCCAACTCGGGCTGCACCTCGACGGTGGCGACAAAGCTGTAGGCTTCATCGGCCTTGAGTTCGGGGGGATCGATTTCCGGAGTCCCGACCACATTCATCTTGGATTCCTGCAGGACCTCGATAAAAGATTCCTGAATCAGCCGGCCCGAGACATCCGCCCGCACATCTTTGCCAAACATACGCTCGAGGACCGAACGCGGGGTCTTGCCCGGCCGGAACCCCTTCACCTTGGCATTTTTTTTCAAGTCTTTATAGGCGCTGTCCAATTCACGCACGACATCTTCTTTGGGGACCTCGATGGTGAGTTTCTTTTTTACGGGACTCTGGTCTTCAACTGAAAAATTCATTCGGATTCCTTTCCGGGCAAACCTTGCTACCGCGCATTACGGTGTCAGGCTCGATCAAATAACATGTCGCCGAAAGCGGTCGGCGGAGGCAATATTGCTTTAATATCGGTCTATTGAAAAACCCCTATACGTCGAGTGCCCGGAGTCGTTCATCTCCAGGCACTCTCTAAACCTTTGGATGTGGTGCGAGAGGGGAGACTTGAACTCCCACTCTGTCGCCAGAGCTGGATCCTAAGTCCAGTGCGTCTACCAATTCCGCCACTCTCGCAGATGCCGTACTACGCAAAAATAAATGGTTAAATTAATATGAGCAGATTTGGGTGTCAAGAAAATTTGGGCCGTTTGCCACGTCCAGAATCCATCTTATATAACCCGAATATATAATGGAAGGAGTATCTGACTGGATAAGCAAGGGGGGGGCTTTGCGCTTGCACCCCCGTATAAACCATGATAGGGAAGCGCCGACAAGTTTCGGGGCGTAGCGCAGTCTGGTAGCGCGCCTGCTTTGGGAGCAGGATGTCGGGGGTTCAAATCCCTCCGCCCCGACCAATCCAATCAAGACCCCGGATCTGCCCCCCTTTTTTCAGCCCCCCGCTACAGCCCGCACTTTAGCAGGACGCCGCCTGAAATGGGCTCGGACAGAATATCTGATCCATCGCCCCGTCAAAAAGTCGGCATGCGAATTGATCATCAGATCATTGTGATACAAAACCACGCAATATTTTCGAGACGCGCACCTTCATTCCTTTTCAGGCCGGAATCAGGCCTCCACGGCCACGAGGGAAACCCCCAGTTTGGTTTCGACTTCTTTGATCCGCTGGAGTTCGTCCTGGCTGAGGTCGGACGGTTTCAGGCTGTGGCACTGGAAGGCCAACAGTGTTTTGCCCAGATCTTTTTCCAATGCATTGATGGCGGCCATGGTTTCATCGGTCACTTTGGTGGCAAGGCTGCATAGCATAACGGAACCTCCTTAGTGGCTTGAGAATAATATTGGGGATATATGCTTTATAATGGGTATAGATGGACTGACAGGCAATCCCAGAAAAACGACGGCATACTAACGGCTAATAGCCGTTATTTTGTGAGACTGAGAAGGTAGGTCCGCAGGTTGGTATTGGAATTACGCAGGTTCAATTTGCGGCGCAGATTGCGGCGGTGGAAGTTGATGGTGGTCAACGACAAATTCATCAGGTCCGCAATTTCCTTGCTGCTGCGGCCCTCGCGGATCAGGGCGGCCACCTCGATCTCCTGGGGGGTGAGGACGGCCTCTACGGCCGACAATCGTCGCAGGAATGGCCGGGTCAGTTCCGTCAGCCGCGTATCCATACTGGCCAGGATTGTTTGGGCGCGAGGCGGGAGCGGCAGCCGCCCCAGGCGCTCGATGAGGGGGACGACCAGCTGCCGCACATTGTCGAGAATGTCGGTTTCCATTTGCCGCTGATCCTTCTCGCGCTGCCGCAGGAGCACTTTGAGGGTCGTGTTGGCATCCTCCAGCTTCTGCCTTTCCTGGTAAAGCTTTTTTTCACTCTCCCGCAACCGCTCCTCGGCCAGCTTGAGGGCCGTGATATTTTCGTGACTGACCACAATGCGCAGGGGGCCGGGGCCGGCCGCACGGGTCACCCGCATGTAAAACCAACGCCCTTCATCCGGGGAGTGACAGGGATAATCCATGACGAACTCTTTCTCCCGCCCCGCGATGACATCCCGAATCCCTCTGGCGACGGACAGGGATTCATCCGCGGAATACCCATCGGCCTTGTCGCAGATTTCCAGATAGTTGACCTTGAGGGTGTCCGGCCGCATGCGAATATGGTTGGCCTCGGCGAATTGCATCCAGGCGCGGTTGGTTTCAAGGATGAAGCCGTTTTCATCCAGAATGGCCACATGGGCCGAGAGGGAGTCGAGAATCGTCCGGGCCAGCTGATCCCCTGCGGCGCCTTTACCAGACGGGGAATCAGGTAGATCTATCTTTGGCGACATTGGAAAGGGCCTCAAATTGGTAACGGCTTTTCAATACGAAAGGAAGTCCATCAAGAGAGCGCATCCCGTGCCCGTCGTAACGCGTGGGATCATCAGGATTCTATAGCAGGACGGATCGCGCCGGTCAAAAAAAGCCCGAAGCCGTGCTGCCGGCTCCATTTATATCAAACGCCTCTTTGACCTCCGCACGTTTGAAGTCGCCCAAAGACCGGATATTGAATTCCTCAACCGCTTTTTTGGAAACCAGAGAACCCTGCAGACCACCGGCCTTGACAACATAGCCACAGGTCGGCATCGTCGCAAAATCCCTTGGGCGGCCGACGGTTGTGGTTGGGAAATCAACCATTGGTGAACGGAGGCCTTGCCTTGCCCGCGCATAACAACTTCAACGCCTTTTTCGGCTGGTCTCCCAAAATTTGGGTCAACAATTTTATCCGCGGATATCAACTTTTCCGTAAGGATGGTTATGCAACGAAATTGAAGGGCACTACAGGGCAGACGAATCCGCCCCGTCGGGCTTGGCATTCTGATTGACCAGAGGATTGGTCGCCAGAAACGGCGCCGCATCAATCGCGCGGGCATCCATGATGGAGACCAGGCGTTGAAGCGCGCTCAAAATCATGGTCTGTTCCCAATCCTTGAGATTGGAAAATCGCTCGACAAAGGCCTCCTGCATCAAGGGGGGGGCGTCCTTGAGAACCTGCTCGCCCATTGCCGTGATGCTTATCATGATCCGCCGCTTATCGCGTTCACTGCGTTGCCGGGCAATCAGGCCGCGCTTTTCCATCCGGTCCAGAATGCCGGTCACGGTGGCCTGGCTGAGGCTTACCGCCCGTGCAATTTCTCCGGCGGTGACTTCGCCCTGGCTGGATATTTCCTGCAGGATGACCAGTTGGGGCCCGGTCAAACCGACCCGCTTGACCAGTTTTTTGGAGTTCATATCAATCGCCTGGATGATCTTGCGCAAAGCGATCATGACACTGTCACTGACGGTGCGATTCGAAGGCGGCGCTGACAGAAGATTGTCTTTCATTTTAATTTGTATCCTAACTGATAATTAACTCAAATTAACAGCATTCGAAATAGTTTATCCAGCGCTTTTGTTTTGAACAACTAAACGCATTGCGTGCCGTATTGATACCAAAAAAACGAAAATTTTTTTCTAATATTCCAAATAGAGCTGAATTTCAAGACATTTCAAAGCCTGAACATTATCTTGACGAAAAAATATCAAAGACGCGCAATGCTCTAAACAATGAATAAAATCATTTTGACCAACTTTCGTTATATTATTTTGATGTCTAACATAATTCAATCAAATAGTGCCCAAATTCAGTCCGCCCCTCGCCCCCCACACGCCTCGACTCGGGATATACAACGACTTTCGTATCGAAATAGCCCCATAAAGCTTTTGAAATAATTTGACTTAAATACTTTTAGCCATATATTATATTTAGTATACTTGACATTTGCAAACAGGCCTGCTACCTGTAGCTAAAATTAAATTTACTTTTTTTTCAAATATTTATTTGACTCCTGCCTGAAAACAGCAATTCATAACCCAAGAATATTAGGTTTTAACTGTAAATATTATTAAGTAAATATTTGCTTTGTTCTAAAATATTTAGGACGGATTTTTTAGAACCAAAATAAGGCCAACCGAGGGCATGAACATCGAAAACAAGCCGGATACCGTCAGCGACCAGGTCCTGATCTCTTTGCGGCAGATCATTCGCTCGATCGATCTTCGTTCGAAGCGGCTGGTCAAGCAGTTTGGTCTTACCGGCCCCCAGTTGTTCATCCTGCAGGAAACCGCACGCGCCGTTCAAACCACCGCCAGCGAACTGGCCCGGGCCAGCAGTCTCAGCCAGGCCACCGTGACCGGCATTCTGGACCGCCTGGAAAGCCGGGGCCTGATTGCCCGACAGCGCAGCCAGAGCGACCGGCGGCGGGTTCACGTTTCCATGACAGGCGCCGGAGAAAACCTGCTCGAATCAGCCCCCCCCGTGATGCAGGAGTCCTTTATCGAACAGTTCGATGGCTTGCCCGATTGGGAGCAGCACATGATCCTGAGTTCTCTCCGACGCATCGTGGCCCTTACCGTGGCACGGCAGAAGGTGGTGGATCCCCAGCGGGCCAAACGCCTGGCGAAACCGGGGCCGGCACATCATCAAGACGTCATGCCCAAACATCAACGATCAACGAAAGACCCTCAAGAAAAATGAAAAAAATCGACATTCACAACCTTTACAAAATTTTTGGCCCCCATCCTGAAAAGGTCATGCCATTGCTCAGCAAGGGCATGAGCAAAGACGCCATCATGGAAAAAACCCGCCATGGCGTGGGTGTGGCGGATGTGTCTTTCGATGTGGAGGAAGGCGAAATCCTTGTGGTGATGGGGCTTTCCGGAAGCGGCAAATCCACGCTGGTGCGTTGCATCAACCGCCTGATCGAGCCAACCTCGGGAAAGGTCCTGGTTAACGGCGAAAACGTACTAAAACTGTCGGACACGGAATTACGACATTTTCGCCAGAAGCATTTTGGCATGGTCTTTCAAAATTTTGCCCTTTTCCCCCACCGTACAGTGCTGAAAAACGTCGAATACGGTCTGGAAGTTCAAAAGGTTGATTCGGCCAAGCGCAGCGACCTGTCCATGCAGGCTCTGGAACAGGTAGGCCTGAAAGGCTGGGAAGATTCCTATCCGGACCAACTCAGCGGCGGCATGCAGCAGCGCGTCGGCCTGGCCCGCGCCCTGGCCTTGGATGCCGATATCATGCTGATGGACGAAGCTTTCAGCGCCCTCGACCCCTTAATCCGGCGCGACATGCAGGACGAACTGTTGGAACTCCAGGATAAAGTGCAGAAAACCATCGTATTCATCAGCCACGATCTGGACGAAGCCATTAAGCTGGGGGACCGCATCGTACTGATGAAGGATGGCATGATCGTGCAGGTGGGCACGGCCGAAGAGATTCTGACCAACCCGGCCAACGATTATGTGGCCAAGTTTGTCGAAGACGTGGACATGTCCAAGGTCATCACGGCCGAAACCATCATGAAAAAGTCCGAAACCATTGCCTATTATAAAACCGACGGACCCAAGGCGGCCCTGCGCAAAATGAAAAAAGCCAGCATCTCGAAAATTTTTGTCAGCAAGGAAAGAAAGTTGGTGGGAATCGTCAAGGCTGCGGATGCCGCGGATGCGGCCAAGCGGGGCGAAAAAACACTGGAACACATCCTGATTACCGATATCCAACGCGTGTCGCCGGACACGCCGGCGGCCGACCTGTTCCCCTTGCTGGCCACCAGTGAACACCCCATTGCCGTGGTGAATGACAGCAACAATCTGCAAGGTGTCATCATCAAGGGATTGATCCTGGCTGCCCTGGCTGAAGGGACCCAATCGAACGGCAATGAAAACGACAAGGCCGCCTGATCTGAATTATCAACGATAGAAAAAAGGAGGGAATTACGCATGCGAAGATTAGGACATGGTACCAAACGTTTAGCGATTCTGTTAACAGCCGCCCTGTTTCTGGTCACGCTTTGTACCGGAACGGTTCTGGCCGCCGATAAAAAACCCATTGTATTCGCGGATCTCGGCTGGGACAGTGTCCAGGTGCACAATCGTGTAGCCGGTTTTATCATCGAACACGGCCTGGGTTATCCCATAAAGTATACGCCCGGCGAAACGATTCTTCTGAACAAAGCCCTGATCAGCGCCAAAGGGGATGACGCCCCCAACGTCAACATGGAAACTTGGACTGAAAACTGGCAGGAACTCTATGACGAGGGCCTTGCCAAGGGCAAAGACCCCAATACCAAGGAGGGATTTATCCTCCTGGGGCCCAACTTCCCCAACAGCGTCCAGGGTTGGTACGTGCCCACCTACATGATCAAGGGCGATGCCAAGCGGGGCATCAAGCCCACAGCTCCGGATTTGAAATCGGTTTTTGACATGCCCGAATACTGGGAGTTGTTCAAAGACCCCGAAGACCCGGGCAAGGGGCTCTTCTACAGCTGTATCCCTGGCTGGTCCTGCCGCGACGTCAACAACAAAAAATTCGATGCCTACGGCCTCCGCGACACTTACAACACAATGGAACCCGGATCCGGGGCGGCCCTGGCCGCCAGCATGGAAGCCGCCTACAAACGTGGCAAAGCCTGGATCGGCTATTACTGGGCCCCCACCTGGGTGCTGGGCAAGCTGGACATGACCCAGCTCGAAGAGCCGCCCTTTGATAAGGCCATCTTCGAATCCACGGCCAAATGCGCCTACCCGGCCGTCAAATGCGACATCATCGTCCACAAAAAATTGCCCGAGTGGGCCCCGGACGTTGCCGATTTCCTGACGAAATACAGCACCACGCTGGACATCAACAACAAGTTCCTGGCCCATATGCAGGACACCGGCGGCAAGCCCCCGGAGGCGGCCACGTGGTTCCTGAAAACCTACGAGGACCTCTGGACCCAGTGGGTGCCGGCCGACGTGGCGGCCAAAGTCAAGGCCGCCATGAAATAAATCCCGACCTCTCGTCCGGCCCCGCTGATAGCTTAGCGGAGCCGGACGGCAGCCCTATCGCCCAGGTGAGATTGGACACCGACGGATGTCATCCCGGCGAAAGCCGGAATCTCTTCCGGAAGCAGCGGGAGAAAAAGCCAGATCCCGGCTTTCGCCGGGATGACGCGATTAGGTCAATTTAGCCGCCGATATAATGGCGGTAATCGAGGAGTAAGAATAAAGTGAAGTTCCCGGAAAACATACAAATTCCCCTGGACAAATGGACCGACCAGGCCATGGATTGGGTGCTCATGAGCTTTGGCGGCTTCTTTGACGCCCTGGGGAGCGCCATCCTGAAATTCATGCTGGTGGTGGAGAAGTTCTTTCTATGGGTACCCTGGCCAGTGCTCATTATCGCCGTGGGCCTGCTGGCCTGGCGGGTCATGGGCAAGTGGTGGTCGGGCCTGATGATGGCCGGCATGCTCTTTTTCATGGGGATGCTGGGCAACTGGGAGATGGCCATGCGAACCCTTTCGCTGGTGACGTCGGCCGTGATCATCTCCCTGGCCATCGGCATTCCCCTGGGCATTCTCATGGCCAGCAGCGATATGTTCGAAAAGATCCTCAAACCATTGCTGGACGGCATGCAGACCATGCCGAGCTTCGTCTATCTGATCCCGGCCCTGATGCTCTTCGGCCTGGGAAAGGTGCCCGCCCTTTTCGCCACCATCGTCTATGCCGTGCCGCCCGTCATCCGCCTCACCAACGTAGGCATCCGGGAGGTCTCCCCCAGTGTCGTGGAGGCAGCCCATGCCTTCGGCTCCAGCTACTGGCAGATCCTCTTCAAGGTCCAGCTGCCCCTGGCCCGGCCCACGATCATGGTGGGGGTCAACCAAACCACCATGATGGCCCTGGCCATGGTGGTCATCGCCTCCATGATCGGCGCCAAAGGATTGGGATTCGAAGTATTGCTGGCCATCAACCGCATCGAAATCGGACGCGGCTTCGAGGCCGGGCTGTGCATTGTGCTGATGGCCATCATCATCGACCGCATCACCTATGCCATGGCATCTGGTAAACGGGCCTGAAAAGGCGGGTTCTAGTTGCTGTAGTCTTTGCCGAAAACCGCGATGCCGATGAGCTGGCGCTCATCGGTTCCGGTTTGCCGATCCGGGCCATCGGCCCAGAGGATGCCTTTGCGGGCGGTTCGTTCCACGGCAAACCGCTTGTCACGGTAGCACTTGAGACAGACCAGGGGCTCCAGATTACGGGTGGCCGGCTGCCCCGACAGGTTGTACACCTCACCGACCGGGTCGCCTTGGCGGGAAACACCGCACAGGCGCGCGCACCCGCAATCGAGTTCCCGGAAGGCCACGCCCACGGCATCAGGCCGGGACGCCAGGATAAGTTCTTTTATGTCACTGTATTTTGCGGTCATGGGAAAAAATTCTAAAGTCAAGGGACGAAATTGTCGATGGTAACCATAAGCGTTGGCCAGAACGCTTAGACAATCCTTTTCCAACCTCCTTGAAAAGGGGCGGTCGTCCTCACGATCGCCCCTTTTCATTTAAAAAGACAAAAGGGCGCCGCAAGCGGTCAAAATCGCTCGGAGGCAATCACCGGCGCCCCCTGATCGACCAGAGCTTTAATCGCCTGGTCAAGGTCGTCAAAGCTCAATACCATGGCCGCCTTCTGACACACGTCGTGGGCGGCGGCATAGGTATAGCGCAATTCCAGACCTTCGGCATCAAGAATTTCCAGAATTCGATAAAGCCCGCCGCTGCGATGGTCCACCTCAACCGCGAGCACGTCTTCTACCTTGACGCTTAGGCCGCGGTTTTTCAGCACGGCGACGGCTGTTTCGGTATCGTCCACAATCATGCGCAGAATTTTGTAGGGTGTATTCGTGTGGCCGACCAGGGAATGGGCGCGGATATTGATGCCGGCATCGTGGAACAATTCGGTAATCTCCCGGAAGCGCTCCAAGGCTTTTTCCATGAAAACGGATACCTGCCGTATGCGCATGTGCTTGTTCCTCCTTCGTCTGACGGTCTCTAACCCGGATATTTCACGCGTTACGCCGGTGTATTCGGCTTCGTAGGATCAGGAAGGCCCCTTAGGTTACCTTTGCCCCAATATAGCGAAAGCTGCAACCCTATTCTGCAACCGCCCGGGGAGATGGCTTCCCAAACCATTGTATGTCATGTTGCCGGCCCATTCGGATGCAGATCTGAATCTTCCGGGATCAGCCCGGATATTTCACGCGTTCGGGATATTTATAGAGAGTCCGGATGTGTCCTGCATGGCCGGGACCGTTTAGGACAGCCCCGATAAAATAACCTACGACTGATTAATTATGACGATTTTGTAACCTTAAACCGCTACTATTTACAACATTGTAATTTGGCGGCGCTCTCAAACCAAGCCCCCACAAACCATATCTACCTGATATTAATGATTTGTATCGGTATTTTGGAATACTACGTTGCCTGGCACATTTTTTGAAATATCAGTTTGAGGACCAACAGATTGAGGGAGAGAAAAAATGACAAAACGCACAAAGCCCGTTATTAAATCGGTATCGACCGCCCCTACATCCAACTGTCGGTGCACCATCTGCGGTCGCAAAATTACGGAACGACAGCATATTCTGGCCATGGGAGGTAAAACGTATTGCGAATCCTGTTACCAGGACAGCTTATTTGCCAATGCCGGAACGCGTCACCGTCCAACGCTGGAACGCTGCGACGGCTGACCCTTTCCATCCGCCAGGCCCCAAACCATTGTGCGGACCGTTTCCCGTCTTTGCGAATTTAGCTCACCGTTAAATGGCCAACCGGTTCTTTTCGAGGCCAACAGCCAGAATATTTCAGGAAATATCCTGGATAGCGCTAACCCCGGTGGCCATTACCATCAAATTAAGAATTGACAGAAAGTCAATGCTTGCCGGATAATCGCGCCTTGTGATCAGCGAATTTTATTAAACCGCTGAATAACGGCATTCCACGACCTTCCCTCCGGGGCGAGGTTTTTTTATGGCAATCCATTGTGCCGCTGCCCTTGGCAGCCAGCCATCACGATGCGGGCCTGACCGACAAAACCATGACACGACCCATCGACCGCTCCAAACTCTTTCTGACCCTGCTGTCCGGCGTGCTGCTGACCGCCGCCTTCCCCCGCACGGGTGGGTTCTGGATGGCCTGGGTTGCCCTGATCCCGCTGCTGCTGGCCCTGCGGGACGTTTCATCCAAAGACGGATTGCGCCTGGGGTGGCTCTGCGGCCTCACCCATGCCGTGGGGCTGATTTACTGGTTGGCCCATACCATGACCGCCTATGGTCATCTCCCCCTTTATATCGCCATCGGCGTCCTCTTGCTGCTCAGCACCTACATCGGCCTCTATACAGCCTTTTTCAGTGCCCTGCTCATCCATCTCGGGAAGACAACCACACGCGCTCTGATCGTCGCCCCCCTGCTCTGGGCCGCGCTGGAATACCTGCGCAGCTTCCTGTTGAGCGGTTTTACCTGGGGATATCTGGGCCACTCCCAGCACCGGTGGTTGACCCTGATCCAGAGTGCCGACCTGTGGGGGGTTTACGGCCTGTCGGCGGTCATCGTTTTCGTCAACATGGCCCTGTTTTTCTTTATCCTGTCACGCACCGGGAAAGCCTGGCAGGGGCAGACCATCCCCCGACCGACGGCGGGGCGGGGATTGCTGGTGGCCATGCTTTGCCTCGCATTGACCCTGACCTATGGTTTCGTCCGGCGCAGCCAGATCGAAGATCTGCAAGCCAAGGCCCCCACACTGCGGGTGGGTTTGGCCCAGGGCAACATCCCCCAGGCGGAAAAATGGGATCCGGCCTTCCAGATCTCATCCACCAAGCAATACATTCAACTTTCCGGGCAACTGAAGCCGGAAAAGCCCGACCTCATCGTCTGGCCGGAGACGGCCACCCCCTTTTATCTGTTTCGCAACAAGGCCCTGACCCGCATGGTGCAGCGCGGCGTGCGCAACACGGGCAGCGCCCACATCATCGGCAGCCCGGCCGTCCGTCAAAACGATACCGGTCTGGCCTATTTCAACAGCGCTTACCTCCTCGACGCCCAGGGCACCCTCCTGGCCCGCTACGACAAGGCCCACCTGGTGCCTTTCGGGGAATACGTACCCTTTAAAAAATGGCTGCCCTTCCTGGGGAAAATGGTGGCCCAGGTGGGGGATTTCCACGCCGGCCCGCCCGGCGGGGTACTGGAATACAACGGCCACCGGATCGGCCCCCTCATCTGCTATGACGGCATCTTCCCCGACCTGGCCCGGGCGGCCGTCAACAACGGCGCCGACCTGCTGGTCAACCTGACCAACGACGCCTGGTACGGCCGCACCAGCGCCCCCTACCAGCACCTCATCCAATATGTATTCCGGGCCGTGGAAACCCGGCGCAGCCTGATCCGGGCGACCAACACCGGCATCAGCGGGATGATCCAGCCCGACGGCCGCATCGTCGATACCACGGGGCTGTTTGAAAGCGCCACCCGCGTCCGGACGGTCGCCTGCCTGCAAAACCGGACCCTCTACGTGCGTATCGGCGACACCTTTGCCCGGATCTGCCTGGCAATCGTCGGCGTGCTGGGCCTGTTGCAATGGTTCCGGCAACCGGCAAAGCCATCGGTCAAGGGGTAAAGCCGCCGTTTGGCGGATCAAGGGAATCGCTTGAAGAACGCCCCGGATTGCACTATTATTAGGCTACGCAAGCTTTGAAAAAAGCATCTTCGATCCGGCCTGGAAAGGGAACCTTGCCATTCCCATCAGGCCCTCGCATCGATAACGACGGCGCCAACGATCATGTCGCAGAGCGCCCAAAAGGAGATTTGAAAAATGTCTGCCGAAACCAAACAAACCCTGCATGAAGTCCGCAACCGCCTCCATCAAATCCGGGATTATCTTTGACCTCTCCACCAAAGAAAACCGCCTCCAAGAACTCGAATCCATTATCGCCCAGGACGGTTTCTGGGACAATCCGGAACAGACCAAACCCCTGCTGAAGGAACGCACGGTGCTGGCCGCCAAGATCGACCGCTTCCGCGGCCTCACCAGCGATGTGGAGGACAACGCCCTGCTCCTGGAGATGGCGCTGGAAGAAGCCGACGAAGCCACCCTTGCGGAAATCAGCGCCCATCTGAAGGCGTTGAGCCACGATATTGAATCCTTCTCCCTGTCGCTCATGCTGGATGGGGAAAACGATGCCAACAACGCCATCGTGTCCATCAATGCCGGCGCCGGCGGCACCGAAGCCCAGGACTGGGCCGAAATGCTCTTTCGCATGTACGCCCGCTGGGTGGAACGCAAGGGCTATCGCTCGGAAATCATCGATCTTCAACCGGGGGATGAAGCCGGGATCAAAAGCGTGACCTTTACCGCGGTGGGTGAAAACGCCTACGGCTATCTCAAGGCCGAAAAAGGGGTCCATCGGCTGGTGAGGATCTCGCCTTTCAATGCCAGCGGTAAACGGCACACGTCTTTTGCATCGGTCTTTGTCTACCCGGAACTGGATCAGGAAATCGAAATCGATATCGAGGAAAAAGATCTGCGGATCGACGTATTCCGCGCCAGCGGCGCCGGTGGCCAGCACGTGAACAAAACCAGCAGCGCGGTGCGCATCACCCATCACCCCACCGGCATCGTGGTCCAGTGCCAGCAGGAAAAATCCCAGCACCGCAACCGGGACCTGGCCATGAAGGTGCTGAAGGCCCGGCTGCACGATCACGAAAAACAAAAGCAGGACGACGCCCTGCAAAAAATCCACGACAGCAAGGCCGACATCGCCTGGGGCAGCCAGATCCGCTCCTACGTGCTACACCCCTATCAGATGGTCAAGGACCACCGCCTCAACAAAGACGTCGGCAATGTCAACGAGGTTCTGGACGGCGGTCTGGATCCCTTTATCGAGGGCTGGCTGCTGTGGAAAGGGCAGGCCGGTCATTAGGTGAAAGCGATCGACCCCACCACGATCATTCGCGCATACTATCCCGCCGACAGTGCTGTCTACAATCTGCTGGTGCGTCACGGTGAAGCGGTGGCCGCCAAAGCGCTCGCGGTCGCCGATCACCTCGGCGACCCGGCCGTGGACCGCAACTTCTTGCACGAAGCAGCCATGCTGCACGATATCGGTATTTTCCTGACCGATACCCCGTCCCTGGGCTGTCATGGCGATCACCCCTACATCTGCCATGGCACACTGGGACGGGAGCTGCTGGAAAACCATGGCCTGGAACGGCATGCCCTGGTGTGCGAACGGCATGTGGGTGTCGGGCTCAGCGTGGATGACATCCGAAACCAGAGGCTTCCCCTGCCGCTGCGGGACATGCAGCCCCGGACCACCGAAGAAGAGATTATCTGCTACGCCGATAAATTCTATTCCAAGAAGGGACACGGGGAGCAAACCGCACGGCCCATCGACGCCATCGTGGCCATGCTCCGGCGTTACGGCGAATCCCCGGCCCTTCGCTTCCAGGCCTGGGCCCGGCGGTTTGAAAATGGACGCCATTCCCAGGGCCAAGCGGAGTAACGGAAATGCATCCTACACGATTGACCCGCGCCCTAAGATTTTATTTCATCTCCGACCATCAGGCGCCGGCCGCATCTCCCCTGGACCAGGTTCGCGCCGCGCTTAAAGGCGGCGCCAGCTTTATCCAATACCGCCACAAGCAGTTCCAGCTGTCGAATTTTGACGAATTGCGCCATATCCGCGATCTCTGCCGCGTCAACGGTGTCCCCCTGGTAGTCAACGACGATGTCTTGCTGGCCAAGGCTGTCGGTGCGGATGGGGTTCACCTGGGGCAGGAAGACGGCAATCCGCGGGAAGCCCGCCATATCCTCGGGCCCGCGGCCATCATCGGCATATCGGTTTCCACCCCGGAAGAACTTCGGGAGACCGACCTGGCGCCGTGTGATTACGTGGGCAGCGGCCCTGTATTTGCAACCGGCACCAAAGCCGATGCCAAACCGGTCCGGGGCCTCCATGGCCTCAAGGAAATCGTCGCCCAGGTACCGCTGCCGGTGGTGGCCATCGGCGGCATCACGGCGGAGCACGCCGGCGATTGCCTGCGGGCGGGGGCCGCCGGGGTGGCGGTCATCAGCGCCATCTCCCGGGCGGCCGACCCGGCAACGGCCGCCGCCCGCCTGGCCGAGGCCTGTGACTGCGCCCCCCGAACTTTCATCGAAAACGGCTGGCAGGACGAATTCCAATTGATCCGGGCCCTGGTGGCGCCGGCCCTGCAAAAGCCCGGGGAAGACAACACGGTCATCCCCCCGGGGGACGACGCAGCCCGGCTGGCGCCTCTGGCGTTTCCGGTAATCACCACCGACACCCAGCGGGAAGGCATCCATTTTCAGGCGGACTGGCTCACGCCCGAAGCCCTTGGGGAACGCGCCGTCGAAGTGACCTTAAGCGATCTGGCCGCTTCCTATGCCCGGCCTGTCAGCCTGTTTATCAACCTGGGACTGCCGGCGGCCATCTCCGAGGCCACCATCCAGCGCATCTACGATGGCCTCTATGCGGCCCTGGAACGCCATGGCTGCCGGATGGGCGGGGGCAACATCGCCCGAGCCGGACGATTGTGCCTGGACTTGTTCGCGGTGGGCGAAGGACGGGCGGACATTTTCCCCCGGCGCGGGGCGGCCCGTCCCGGCGACGGGCTGTACGCCACCGGCCCTCTGGGACTGGCCCGCGGCGGCCTGCTGGCCCTGCAAAAGGGCGACGACCGGTTCCCCGACCTTGTTAAACGGTTCCAACAGCCCCGGGCCCGCTTCGACGCTGCCGCCGTGCTGGCCGAGCATGGTGTGAACTGTGCTATGGACATCAGCGACGGCCTGGCCGGCGATGCCGCCCATATTGCCCGGGCGGCCGAAGTGTCCATCCATCTTGCGCCCCAAGCCATGGCCCAGCACCCTGACCTGAGGCGTTTCTGTGATACTGACCGTTTGGATCCGGAAGCAATCGTTCTGACGGGCGGGGAAGACTACGAACTCCTCTTTGCCTGCCGGCCCGAGGTTTTCGCATCCATCCGCTCCCACCTCCCCGAAGCCTGCCAGGTCGGCCGGATCGAACCATGGACCGGCGACTACCTCCCGGGTATACCGGAGCATATCCGTTCCTTTCAGCATGGCTGACGACACGTTGTCCCCATTAAGCCCGCCACACCGCCCAATAGGCAAAAGCTCCCCCCCATAGGGCAGGATGCCCTCTGCTTATCGCCTTGAAGGGGTTTCGAAAGAGCGCCCTAAATCGTTAAAACCTCTCCGGGGCCTCCAACAGAGATGGCGGATTTAGATCAAAAATAAATCGGCGCACGTCGTCACCCATGCAATTGACCGTACGATCGTTTCTAGTCTTGACCCATTCACTGTCTTTCATTATATACGTCTGTTTAGCCTGTGGCGAAAAAGGTTGCCTGCCCGATTCCGTTCCAGGCGATCAGACCTTTATCATTCACCATCCAAAGTTTTTCCTGAGGGAGGAAGGCTATGAAAACATCCGTTAAGCGTATTGTCTTGTTGACGGCCGTTTTGGTACTCGCCCTGGCCGGAATGTCCGGCGCCGCGACCCTGAAACTGGCCATGGATGCCGACCCGGTATCCCTTGACCCGCATGTCCAGCTTTCCGGCGGCATGCTGCAGTACAGCCATATGGTGTTCGATCCCCTGGTTCGCTGGACGCCGGAAGGCGACTTCGAACCGCGCCTGGCCGTCAAGTGGGAAATGGTCAACGACACCACCACCCGTTTCTTCCTGCGCAAGGATGTCAAGTTCCACTCCGGCAACATGTTTACTGCCGACGACGTGGTTTTCACCCTGGAACGCCTCAAAAAATCCGATGACTACAAGGGGCTGTTCGAATATTTTACCGGCGCCAAGGCGGTTGACAGCCACACCGTAGACCTGATCACCAAGGAACCCTACGGTTTGGTAATGGCCATGGCCACCTACATTTTCCCGATGGACAAGGCCTTCTACTCCGGAACCGATCCCCAAAACAGCAAACCCAAAGATTTGATCATCAAGACCGATTATTCTTTCGCCAACTTCAACGAATCCGGCACGGGACCATTCAAGGTTACCCAGCGTGAACAGGGTGTGAAGACCACCTTTACCCGCTTTGCCGACTACTGGGACAAAAACACCGGGAATGTAAACGAAATCATTTTCACACCCATCGCGGAAGCCCCCACGCGCGTGGCGGCCCTGCTCTCCGGTGATGTAGATTTCATCATGCCGGTACCGCCGGCGGATCTGAATCGTGTGGAAAAAACCAAAGGGCTCAAACTGGTGACCATGTCCGGATCACGTATCATCACCTTCCAGCTCAATCAGAAACGCCGCGCCGAATTTGCCAACCCGAAGGTGCGCCTGGCCATGGACTATGCCTACAACAACGACGGTGTCGTGAAAAAGATCATGAAGGGGTTCGCCACGGCGGCGGCCCAGAATTCGCCCAAGGGCTACCAGGGATACAATCCCGCCCTGCAACCGCGCTATGACCTTGCCAAGGCCAAAGAGCTGATGAAAGAAGCCGGTTATGCCAACGGTTTCGAATGCACCATGATCGCCCCCAACAACCGCTACGTCAATGACGAGAAAATTGCCCAGGCCTTCGTCTCCATGATGAGCAAGATCGGCATTAAAATCAGCCTGAAAACCATGCCCAAGGCCCAGTACTGGGATCAGTTCGACGCCCAGGTGGCCGACATCCAGATGATCGGCTGGCATTCGGATACCGAAGATTCCGCCAACTTCTTTGAATACCTGTACATGTGCCCGGACAAGGAAACCGGACGCGGCCAGTACAACTCGGGCAACTACTGCAACAAAGAGGTGGATGCCCTGACCCTGCAATCCAATACCGAAACCGACATTGCCAAGCGTTCGGCCATTCTGCAGGACATCGAAAAAACCCTGTACGAAGATGCGGCCTACATCCCGCTGCATTGGCAGAACCTGTCATGGGCTTCCAAGGACAACATGAATACGGAAGCCATCGTCAACGTCATGAACTTCCCCTATTTCGGGGACCTGGTGATCAAATAACCATCGCGACCCGACGCGACAAATGAACCAACTCAAGGGGGAACCCGGTTTGCCGGGATTCCCCCTTGAATTGTACTGGTAATCCTTACCAGTCGAAAGAACCCGCTTGGTGTCCCCTCCCGACAAGGGCCGACACCGGCAAAAAACGCGTAAAACCACACAAATTAAATGTTCGCTTTTACCGTCAGACGTATTTTGCAAGCCATTGTAGTGATGCTGGTCATCAGCTTCATCGGATTTGCCATCAAACACAATTTTGGCGACCCGGTGCGCGAATTGGTGGGCGAGCGGGTCACCCCCGAAGAACGTGCCCAGATTCGTGAACGTCTGGGCCTCAATGATCCTTTCCTGGTCCAGTACAGCCGTTTTCTGGTGGACGCCCTCCACGGCGACCTGGGCCGATCGTTCTTCTTCAAACGTCCCGTGACGGAAGTGATTCTTTCCAAAGCACCGGCAACCCTGGAACTGGTGTTCTGCGCCTCCCTGATCGTCATTCTGCTCTCCGTTCCCGCGGGCATCCATGCCGCCATTTATCCGCGACGCCTGTTGAGCCGTTTCATCATGGGCAGTTCCATCGTGGGGGTGTCCATCCCGGTGTTTCTGACCGCCATCATGCTGATCTATATCTTCTCGGTAGAGTTGGGATGGCTGCCCTCCTTCGGCCGCGGGGAAACCGTGTTGCTGTTCGGTTTCTGGGAAAGCGGCCTGCTCACCAAAGACGGCCTGCTGCACCTGATCATGCCCTCGGTGGCGTTGTCCTCCATTATGCTACCCCTTTTCATCCGGTTGGTCCGCTCCGAAATGATGGAAGTCCTGGAATCGGAATATGTAAAATTCGCTTGGGCCAAGGGCCTCCAACCCCGACGCGTATGGTACGTACACGCCTTTAAAAACACGCTGCTGCCCGTGATCACGGTGGGCGGTGTCCAACTCGGCATCATGGTGGCGTTTACGATCCTCACGGAAACGGTCTTCCAGTGGCAGGGCATGGGATCCATGTTCATTGAATCGGTGTCGCGGGCCGACACGGCCTTGATGGTGTCTTACATCGTAGTGGTGGGCGCCATTTTCGTCGTGGTAAATACGATGGTAGACCTGATCTACGGACTGGTCAATCCCACTGTGCGCGTGGCAGGGAGGCAATAAATGCGCACCCGCTGGCAACGGATCAAAGACTCCGCTTTTCTTTACCACTTCCTGCGGGACCCTGTTGCCTACGTCAGCTTTGCCATTCTTATGGTTCTGACGATCAGCGCCTTCGCCGCCCCGCTGATCGCCCCGCACAATCCCTACGATCCCACGACCATCGATATCATGGATGCGGAATTGCCCCCCGCCTGGACCGACGAGGGGAGCCGGACGTTTGTGCTGGGCACCGATGAAATGGGCCGCGACATGCTCTCCACCATGCTCTACGGCATGCGCATCTCCATCATCATCGGGTTGGGAGCGGTTTTTCTGCAGGCCTTCCTGGGTATCGTGATCGGGCTGTTATCCGGGTATATCCGACGTCTGGACAATATTCTCATGCGGATTGCCGACGTCCAGCTTTCCTTTTCCACCTACATGATCGCCATCTTTATCGGAGCAATCTTTCAGACGGCCTTTGGCGTGGCCAATTACGAAAAAATCGCCGCGCCGCTGCTGATCCTGATCATCGGACTGGCGGAATGGCCGCAGTATGCGCGCACTGTGCGCGCATCGGTCCTGGCCGAACGTAAAAAAGAATACGTGGAAGCGGCCCGCGTCATCGGCCTTTCCAAGCTGCGTATCATGGGGCGTCACATATTGCCCAATACGCTGTCGCCCGTGCTGGTCATCTCCACGGTGCAGGTGGCCAACGCCATCATGAGCGAAGCGGCCCTATCGTTTCTGGGCCTGGGCATGCCGCTCACCAAACCATCCCTGGGGTCTTTGATCACCGCCGGCTTCGAGTATATCTTCTCGGGCTCCTGGTGGATCACGATTTTACCCGGCATCCTGCTGGTCCTGCTCATCTTGGTCATCAATTTGCTGGGGGACTGGGTGCGCGACTATCTGAATCCCAAACTTTACAAGGGATAGCCTGTGGGAAAACTCCTCTCCATCGAACATCTCAACGTTGATTTTGCCATGCGCACGGAGACCCTGCGCGCGGTTGATAATGTCAGCCTCGCTGTACACAGGGGCGAACGGCTGGGATTGGTGGGGGAGTCCGGTGCAGGAAAATCCGTGTTGGGTTTCTCCATCATCAACCTCATATCGAAGCCGGGCTATATCGATTCCGGCCGGGTGGTCTTTCAGGGCCAGGATATCTCCACTTATAATGATGAACAGATGCGCACCATCCGAGGCAACCGCATCAGCATGATTTTTCAGGACCCCATGATGACCCTGAACCCGGTGCTGACCATCGGCGCTCAAATGAAGGAAACCCTCCTGGCCCATGCCAGTATTTCCGATGCCGAGGCCACCGCGATCTGCCTGGAGAAACTTCGCAAGGTCTACATCTCATCCCCGGGAAAGCGCCTGACCCAGTTTCCCCACGAATTTTCAGGCGGCATGCGCCAGCGGATCGTTATTGCCATTTCGCTTCTGACCAACCCGGCCCTGATCATAGCCGACGAACCCACCACGGCCCTCGACGTGACCATCCAGGCCGAAATAATGGACCTGCTCCTGGAACTGTGTGAAAGTGATCGCATGGGGCTCCTGCTCATTACCCATGACCTGGCGGTGGTCTCCCAGGTAACCCAGCGTATCGCCGTAATGTATGCAGGGACGATTGTGGAACTCGGTCCTACCGGCGACATCATCAACCGCCCTCAGCATCCCTATACCCGGGGGCTGTTGGGAGCGTTGCCCCAGAAGGCCGGTGACAGCCGTCGGCTCAACCAGATTCCGGGGGTCATGCCCGGATTGGCCAAAATCCCTCCCGGCTGCCCGTTCAACGACCGATGTAATATGGCGGGCGATATCTGCCACGAAAAAAGACCGCCGCTGATCGTCAAGCAAAGCGGCAACCAGGTGGCCTGCCACATGGTCGACTAAGGTGATGTCATGACGGCAATCAACGCAAATACCTCACCAGATGGATCCGATGTTCTCGTAAGCATTCGCGACCTGGTAAAACACTTTGACATTTCCGGTAGCTGGATTGAGCAACTCAAGCTTCAGGACGGCCGCTTGCAGCGAAAGAAAACCGTGGTGCAGGCCGTCAACGGCATCAGTATCGACATCCGGGAAGGCGAAACCGTTAGCGTGGTGGGTGAATCCGGGTGCGGCAAATCCACCCTGGCGCGAACGGTCATGGGGCTGTACCCGCCCGAGAGCGGGGCCGTCTTCTACCGCGAAAAGCGAATCGATCATCTATCCGAGGCCCAGCTGAAGCCCTATCGCACTCGCATGCAAATGGTGTTTCAGGACCCCTATGCTTCCTTGAATCCCAGGATGGTCGTCGGCGAAACCCTGCGCGAACCCATCCGCTTCCATCAACCGGCCATCGGTTCCCGGGAATTAAAAACCAAAGTCGCCACGGTCATGGAGCAGGTCGGTATTGATCCCGACTGGCAAAACAGGTACCCCCACGAATTCTCAGGAGGACAGCGCCAGCGCATTTCTATCGCCCGGGCCCTGGCCGTGGATCCGAAATTCATCGTGGCCGATGAGCCCATTGCCGCACTGGATGTCTCCATCCAGGCGCAAATCCTTAACCTGATGATGGATCTGCAGGAACAGCGCAACCTGACCTACCTTTTCATCAGTCATGATCTCTCGGTGGTGGAACATATCTCCGACCGTGTGGCCGTCATGTACCTGGGGGCCCTCTGCGAACTCGCTAGCGCCGAAAACCTGTTTGCATCCCCGCGGCACCCCTATACCCAAGCCTTGTTGTCCGCCATCCCCCGGTTGGGGCGCCCCTTTAGCCACAAGAAGCTTTCTGGAGACATCCCCTCGCCCATCCGGCTACCCAGCGGCTGCGTTTTTCATACCCGCTGCCCCTATGTCCGCGAGCGCTGCCGCCAGGAAGTGCCGACCCTGATCTCCCTCCCCGACAATTCCCGCGTGGCCTGCCATGGTGTGGAAGAAAAGTGGGTGCCTAACTAGAACAGTGCCTGGTTCAGCGCAACACCGTCCGCTATCCCGCTGAATACCCCGGCATACCCACATGAGGCCGTTCCACAGTCAGGAAATATCATCCAACCTCGCCAATGAACATCGCAATCCGGGTTAAAATCCGGACTTAATCTTGGTTGCTGAAAAGCGTCTTCACATCCACAGGGCGATCGATCAACCCGTGCGCCAGGGCAAAGTCGGCAAAGGCTTGCCAGCGCTTGGGGTCGATGGTCTGGGTGCCGGCGAAGTAAGGCCGCGTGCGCTCGAACGCCGCCGTTTCAATGGCTTTGTCCACGTCGGGAACCGCCTTGAAATAGGCCTGCAAAGCCTCTTCCGGCTGGTTGCGGGCATCGTCCAGCCCCCGAGCGACCGCCCGCATGAACCCCTGCACCGCGTCCTTTTTCTTGGCCAGCGTTGCGGCGCCGGCGATGAAAATCAACTCGTCGTAGTCCGGAATGCCCCAGTGCTCCAGTTCGAAGTAGCCCGCCTCGATGCCTTTGGCCGCCATGGTAACGGTTTCATAGGTCTTGAACGGCCCCATAACCGCCGCAACCTGGCCGGAGGTCAGGGCCGGAACGATGTTGAAGCCCACATTGACCGCGGTGTAGTTTTCGATGCCGTTGATTTTGGCGAAGGCTTCCAGCAGCACATCCATCAAACCCGGCACGGTGTACCCGATGGCTTGGCCGCTGAGGGTCGACGGTGCGGTGTATCCCTTGGATTTCAGGAACAGGAGAGTGGTCAGGGGATGTTCCACCAGCCTGCCCGCCACCCGCACCGGAAGGCCTTCCGAAGCGGCAATAATCGTCTGGGGTTCATAGGAAACCGCCAGATCGACCTTTCCGGCCACGGCCAGCTTCAGGGCATCGGCGGTGTCCGAAGGGCTCAAGATCTTCACCTGGACATTCTCTTCGGTGAAATAGCCTTTCTCCTGCGCCACGTAGATGGGCAGATGATCGACATTCGGGAACCAATCCAGCATCAGGGTCAGGTTTTGGGCCATGGCGCCGGGAACAGCCGCCAAAAGGACAAGTGTGATCAAAAGCGTACGCATGGTGAACTTCATTGGCCTGTATTCTCCTTTTGTTAAAGTCTTCGCAAATTTGATGAAGAGTCCGAGGGGCCCAAGGTCCAGGGGTACCGTAGAGGGAACGATTCGGAAAGTGCAACGAGCAGCGCCATGATTGGTTGGCTATGTTTCGCCGTTACCCTTGCCCCCTTGAACCCTTGACCCCTTGGCCCCTCAAGTGTTTGTTTATTCTCCCGTTGCCGCTTTCCACCAGAGACAACGCTTTTCGATAATACCCACCAGCACCCAGAGCCCCACCCCCATCAGCGACAGCCACAAAATGGCCGCAAACACCAGGTCGACCTTGAGCCGGGCGTTGGCCTGGATCATCAAATAGCCAAGCCCCTGCTGGGCCCCCACCCATTCGCCGATCACGGCCCCGATGGTGGCCACCGACACCCCGACCTTGAGCCCGGCGAAGAAATACGGCAGGGCCCAGGGCCAATAGAGTTTGCGCAGGGCCTGCCATCGGCTGGCCCCCATCAGGTCGAAAAGCACCCGATAATTCCGGTCGCAGCTTTTGAACCCCTCGAGCAAACTGACGGTGATAGGGAAAAAAATGATGACGGCCGCCATCAGCACTTTGCTGGCCAGGCCATAGCCCAGCCAGACCACCAGAAGCGGGGCCAGCGCAAAAACCGGCACGGCCTGGGAAGCAATCAGAAACGGAGCCAGCGCTTTTTCGATCGCCGGCCGGGCATGCATGCCCACGGCCAGCGGTATGGCGGCGCCCAAGGCCAGCCCGATGCCGCAGAGAATCTCCACCAGGGTGACCCCGGCATGGGGCAGCAGAAGGGCGGCATCCGCAACGGCGACCGTTAAGATCCGGCTCGGCGGCGGCAGGATGAAATCGGGAATGCCGGCCCATCGGCAGCCGACTTCCCACACCGTGAGGACCACCCCGACCAATATCAGGGGGATGTAAAGGGATCCCTTCACCAGCGTGCTTCCTTTTCCAGCCGGGCCAGCACCCGGGCTTTCATCTCCAGGAGAGAAGGCGCGTCAATCCGTCGCGGTTTGGGCATATCGAGCCGGAAACGCTCGCAGATGCGCATGGGGGCCGCGGACAACACCAGGAGGTCGTCCGCCAGCAGCAAAGCCTCGTCCACATCGTGGGTCACCATGAGAATGCTTTTATTGAATTCCGTCTGCAGCAGCAGCAAATAGGCCTGCAGCTGGCGCCGGGTGATGGCATCCAGGGCCGAGAGGGGCTCGTCCAGGAGCACCAGATCCCGGGCAAACATCAGGGTGCGGGCCAGGGCGCAGCGCTGACGCATACCGCCGGACACCCGGTCCGGCAGGTAGCTTTCAAAATTCTCGAGGCCCAATTTGGCAAACAGCGCCCGGGCTTGGGACGTCCGCTCCCGGGCGGGAACACCGGACAGCTCGGCCGGCAGACAGGCATTCTTTTCCAGGGAAAGCCAGGGCAGCAGGAGATCACGCTGCTGCATATAGGCCGCCAGGGTGCTCAAATTGGCAATGGGTTCCCCTTGCCAGGCAATTTGCCCGCGGTCCATGGGCACGATGCCCATCAGGAGGTCGAAGAGCGTACTCTTGCCGCATCCCGAGGGGCCGATCAGCACGGTAAACCCGTTGGTGGGGACCGTCAGATCAAAATCTTCCATGATCCAACGCCCGTTAAAGCGTTTGGTCAAATCCTGGATGACAAGCAATGGGCACGCCTCGCCGCAAAGATGATGGCGGGAACGAAGACAGGGAGTGGCATTATGGACTTCCCTACGCCGGCATAATCCGGATCAGGTATTAAGGGTCGAGACTGCCAGTCTCCTCTCAGTCGATCCCAATCGACTCCCCCAGCAATCAGAGAGGCCTTCCAGATACCACCGCCGCCGGGGGATGTCAAACCCTGCCCGGCCGCGCCGCCATGCCCCCTCAGGTCTGACGTCCCGATATCGGGTCTTGTCATTTGGCAACGCCCCTGTTATGTGTCAGGGCATTCCGATTGGGGTGTTCTGGCTGTTGGCAGCAGAACTGAGAACAGACCCATTGAACCTGATGCAGTTTGCACTGACGTAGGGAACTCGGAAACGCCTTTCTGGCTTTCCCGCCGCAGTGGTTATCGTCTTCCACACAGGTTCTGGCGCTCCGCCCGCACCCCGAACGAAAACCCAACAGGAGGATGGCAACCATGCGCACGGCCCTGACCATTGCCGGCTCGGATTCTTCCGGTGGCGCCGGTATTCAGGCGGACCTGAAAACCTTCCAGGCCCACGGTGTTTTCGGCATGACGGCTATTACGGCCGTCACGGTCCAGAACACCCAAAAAGTATACGATATCCAGGAGATCACCCCCGAGATCGTCAAGGGGCAGATTCAGTGTCTCTTCGAAGACATCCACATCCATGCCGTCAAAATCGGGATGGTATCGGACGTGGCCCTCATCGCGGCCATTGCCGAAGCGCTGGGGCAGGTGAAACGTCCGCCGGTCGTCCTGGACCCGGTCATGGTGTCCAAAAGCGGCTACGCCCTCCTGAAGGAAAAGGCCCAGCAGGCGCTCGTCGAAAGCCTCTTCCCCCTGGCGGAAGTGGTGACCCCCAACATCTTCGAAGCCGAACGGCTGGTGGGCCACTCCATTGCCACCATCGCCGAAATGCGAACCGCGGCCCGGGAAATACTGGCACTGGGCGCCCGCAAGGTGGTGGTCAAGGGCGGCCACCTGGGCGATGCCGAGGCCACCGACATCCTCTTCGACGGTGAACATTTCCGGGAACTGACCAGCCCCCGCTATGACACGCCCAACACCCATGGCACCGGCTGCACCTTTTCCTCCGCCATTGCCGCCAACCTGGCCCTGGGCCATTCCTTCTTCGACGCCGTGACCCGGGCCAAAACCTACATTTCCGGCGCAATCCGCCATGCCCTGGACATCGGCCGGGGGCACGGCCCGACCCACCATTTTTTCGATCTTTACGCCCGTGCCGGTGTGCCGCCGCATGCCCCGGCCAAGGCTGAAAATACCGAGGAGTAATCCATGTCAAGCAACAGCCTGTCCCCCACCAACGCGTCCCGGACAACCCGCAAGACCGCCTATGCCGTGGTGCTGGTGGCCATCGGGGTGGCCCTGGCCCCTTATACGTCCTTTCCCATCGGGATCGCCAAAGTGAACCCCACCCAGCATTTCGTCAATGTGATCGCCGCCGTGCTGCTGGGGCCCTGGTGGGCCGTGCTGACGGCCATGGTCATCGGCATCCTGCGCAATGCCATGGGGGTCGGCACCTTGCTGGCCTTCCCCGGCGGCATGATCGGGGCTTTTCTGGCCGGTCTGGCCTTCCGGGTCATGCGCCGGACCTGGATGGCCGCCTTGGGTGAAATCGTCGGCACCGGCGCCATTGCCCCGGTGGTCAGCGCCCTCTTCGTGGCCCCGGTTCTCATGGGCAAGGCCATCCCCCTGCTGGCACTGGCGCCGTCCTTTGTCTGCAGCACCGTGGCCGGCGCCCTGCTGGGCATTCTGGCCCTGCGCCTGCTCAAACAGACGGACATCGTCGATTTCTGAACCAGCGGGGCCGTGTGACCGATAACACCATCATAGACGTCCGGGGACTGACCTACCGCTACCGGCGGGAAGCCCCCCATCCGGTGCTGCAAAACATCAGCCTTCAGATCGACCGCAACGATTATCTCCTCATTACGGGGCGCAGCGGATCCGGCAAGTCCACCCTCTGCCGGACCTTTAACGGGCTCATTCCCCATTTCTACGGAGGGGTGCTCAGCGGCGATGTGGTCGTCGACGGCCACCCGGTCAGCCGGACGGCGGTGGCCGACCTTTTCGACCGGGTGGGCATGGTATTCCAAAACCCCGACGTTCAATTGTTCTGCCGCACCGTGGAGCAGGAAATCGTTTTCGGGCTGGAGAGCCTGGGGCTCGACCGGCCCGCCATCGAAGACCGTCTGGGCACCGCCCTGGAGGCCGCCGGCATCGATGGGCTGCGGCAGCGCGCTCCCCAAACCCTTTCCGGGGGCGAGAAACACCTGGTCCTCATTGCCGCCCTGCTGGCCCTGCGGCCCCGGGTCATCGTCCTGGACGAACCCTTCGCCAACCTGGATCCGGCCAATGTCCTCCGGGTCCGGTCCCTTCTGAAAAAACTGCATGGCGACGGGTACGGCATTATCATCTGCGAGCACCGCCTCTCCCGCGCGGCACCGGATGCCACGCGCGTGGTGGTCGTGCACCAGGGACAAATCGTTGCCGACGGTGCCCCGGATCAAATCCTGCCCCAGGCCGATCCCCAATGGGGGCTGGAAGCCCCCCTGGCCACGCGCATCGGGACCGCCCTGGGTCTCACGCCGGCCCCGCTGGTCATTGACGAATTGGAAGGGGCCGCACCGCAGCCAGACCTGATCGACCGATTGGAACCGCCCCTGCCTGAAGCCGTCGGCGGTCATCCACCGGCACCGGCCATCGCGGTGGAGCACCTGGGTTGCCATGCCGCCGGCCGCGATCTTCTAAAGGATATCAGCTTCACCCTTGCCCCGGGCGAATGCATCGCCGTGGTGGGGGCCAACGGGGCGGGCAAGACCACCCTGCTGCGGCACCTGATCGGACTGCAGCGGCCCACCAGCGGCCGCATCCGCGTCAACGGACACGACAGTGCCCGCATCCCAGTCAGCGACTTGGCCCGGGATGTCGGTTTGGCCTTTCAAAACCCGGACAACCAGTTCTTCCGCTTTACGGTGGACCAGGAAATCCGGGTGGGACCCGAAGCCCTCGGGAAGCTCGAGAGCGCCTGGATCGAAGAACTGGTGGCCCTTTTTCAACTGGCCGACTTCCGCTCCAAAGCCCCTTACCGGTTGAGCGGAGGAGAAAAAAAACGAGTGGCCTTTGCCTCGGCCCTGGCTGCCCGTCCGGCGGTGCTGGCCCTGGACGAGCCCACCGCCGGCCAGGATTTCGAATTTCGGCGCAATTTGCGGATCTTCCTGCGGCAGATGCAGGCCCGGGGCCAGGCCATCCTGATCGTCACCCATGACCTGACCTTTGCCGAGCGCACCACCAGCCGCTGGCTTCTGATGGCCGAAGGCTGTTTGTTGGCCGATGCCCGACCCGAGCAAATCATGGCCGACACCGCCCTCATGGCCCGGGCCGGCCTGGAGGCAACCGACCGTTTCCGCCTGGCCCGGCGCTGGCAGCCGAAAGGACACCATGCTTGATCCGCGCACCAAACTGCTGCTCACCCTGGCCTACGGCACGCTCATCGCGTTGACGCGCAAGCCCGAGTGGCTTCTGGCCCAGTGGGCGGTGCTCCTCGGGGCCGTCCTCGCCATGGGGCAGTTCAAAGCCTATCTGCGCTGGCTGGCCATGCTGGCCCCCATGGCGCTTTTCTTCGGCGGCGTCACCTGGTGGTCCACCGATCTGCCCACCGGACGGTCGGCCGCCGTGAGCCTGATCGCCATTACGACCGCCTTTTTCGTATTCTTTGCCGGCACCGACCCGGAAGACCTCGGCAACAGCCTCGTCCGGGCCGGCCTGCCGTTTCCGGTGGCCTTCGTCATGACGGCCGCCCTGCAATTCGCACCGGTTCTCGGCCGCAAAACGCGATCCGTGATCGAGGCCCAGCAGGCCCGGGGGATTGTCCTGAAACCCGGCTGGCGGGCCTTCAAAAACTATCCGGCCCTGCTGACCCCCCTGCTGATCCAGTCCTTTCAAATGGCCGACGCCCTGGCCGAAGCCATGGAGGCCCGGGGGTTCGGCCGCACCGGCCGAAGCTTCCGCAAGGTCTATCGCATGGGGGTCCTGGACTGGCTGGCCATCATCGGGGGCTGGGCCGCGGTATGGGGCCTGGCGACCTTCGTTGTCCGTTGAGGGATTCGAAAAAAACGGGAGAAAGAACATGCCCGGGGATGTTATGAACACCGATGTTTATGACGGACGGCATACCCTCATTATCGGGGAGGTCAACACCGGAAAAACGCGCCTCACCGAAGCCGTTCTCACGGCCTGGTGCCGCCAGGGCCGTTCGGAAGAAGTGGTCGTTCTCGATCTGGCGCCGGTCACCGGCGGGCGCATCGGCGGCCGCATCCAGCGGCCGGCGGATTTCCAGGGGATCTATCGCGTCGCCGAAATTGTACCGCCGCGGTTGAGCGCCCGCACGGAAGAAGAGGCCCAAACCCTGGCCGCCGCCAACGCCCAAGCCATTGAAAAGCTGTTTCAGGACCCGCACATACCCGGTTGCGGTATTCTCATCATCAACGACGTCACGCTCTATCTGCAGGCCGGTGACTACGATCGCCTGCGGGCGGTCGTCCAACCGATCGAAACCGCTCTGATCAACGCCTATTACGGCAGCAGCTTCCCCGACTATCGCCTGTCAAGGCAGGAACGACGCCTCACCGACCGCCTCATCCAGGACTTCGACAGCATCATCCGATTGCCCCGCTGATCCGCCGTGCGGTTCAACTTTCAGGACGCTCCCCGGACGTTTCCACCCCCTCGAGGTTGTAAGCCTGGATTTTGCGCCGCAGCGTGTTTTTATGGATGCCGAGCTCCCGGGCGGTTGCCATCCGGCGGCCGTCATTGCGGATCAGTGCGTCGGCAATGGCCTGCTTTTCGATGTCCTGCAAAGTCAGCACACCCGCGCCGATCAACTTGGTCGGCCGGGGTACGATGGTTTCCGGCAGGTGCGGAAGGTCGATAAACTTGTCGTTGCACAGGATAAAGGCGTGCTCGATGGCGTTTTCGAGCTCCCGGATGTTGCCGGGCCAATCGTGCAGGGCAAAGGCCGCCAGGGCTTCGTCCGTGACCCCCACGATGTGCTTGCCGGTCAAGGAGTTGAACTTTTCCACGAAATGCTCCGCCAGGATCGGGATGTCTTCCTTGCGCTCGGCCAGGTTCGGCAGCGAAAGGCGGATCACATTGATGCGGTAGTAGAGATCTTCGCGGAACCGCCTGGCATCCACCAGTTCTTTCAGGCTCTGATGCGTGGCGGCGATGACCCGGGCCTTCAAGGTGCAGACTTCGTTCGAACCCAGCGGCGTATAGGTGCGGTTCTGTAAAACGCGGAGGAGACGAACCTGGGTGGAGGGCGAGATGTCGCCGATTTCGTCCAGGAAAAGGGTTCCCTCGCCGGCCATGGCAAACAGGCCCGGCTTGTTGCGTTTGGCGTCGGTAAACGCCCCCGCATGGTAGCCAAAGAGCTCCGCTTCGATCAGGGTTTCGGGCAGCGCACCGCAATTGACCGCCACGAAGGGGGCCTCGCGGTCGCCGCTTTGGTTGTGGATGGCCTTGGCCACCAGTTCCTTGCCCGTTCCGCTGGCCCCCTCGATCAGGACCGTACTGCGGCTGGAGGCCACCATCGGCAAAACGGAGAACAGTTTCATCATCCGGTGGTTTTTGCTGACGATATCTTCAAAGCGATGGATCCTCCGGTAGGCCTGCCGGAGGGTATGGATTTCCGAAAGGTCCCGAAAGACTTCGACTGCCCCGATCGGTGTCCCCCGTTCATCACGCAGAATGCTGGTCGTTACACTGACGGGAATCCGTTTGTTGTCGGCGCGCAGGATATAGACCGGGATATTGTTGCAGCGCTCGCCCGTCTCCATGGTGGTTTTGATGCAGCATTCGGATTCGCACATTTCGCCGCGCATGACTTCGAAGCACTTGCGTCCGATGGCCTCTTCCCGGGGCACGCGGGTAATCTGCTGGGCCGAACGGTTGAAGGCCGTAATCACCATCTGGTTGTCAACCGTGAGAACCCCGTCGGCAATGCTGTCGAGAATGACCGCACAGTGGTGATAAGCCCCATTTTCGAATGTCCGCATAACGGTATCTCCCCAAATGGCACCAAGGGTCCCAATTTGCATCCGATTGGTTTTGTTTTTGGTTCACTATGCATCCTCTACCGCATCCCTCCATGCACTGTCAATCCAAATAAAAACTTAATTTTTTATACAAATACAGTTGGTTATCCAATAACGCCCCCGACATTCATCCATTGGCACGACTTTTGTTACATGTTCCATTATTAAACTCAAGGGCCGCCACGGGACGGGTGCATTCCAGTGCAGAAAGACACCCCTTCCGCTTCAACCGGCGTATGGATCATGAAGACCATCGTGTTGGCCGCAGCGACATAAATTATGGACCGCATCGCGATGCCCATATTTCAAGCACGAATATCGCCGGTACTCGATGCCTGCAACCACGTGATGCTTGTGGATATCGACAAAGGGCAGGCCGCCCGGCGCAGGACGGTTTCTCTGGAAAAAATGACGCCCCCGGAACGGGCGGAAACGTTAGCCCGCTGGGGCGTCACCCATATCATCTGCGCGGGCGTCAGCGACCTGATGTCGCACTATATCGAAAGCCACGGCATCCACATCATCAGCGGCATTGCCGGCGCACCGGACACCATCGTGGATGCCTATATCCATCATCGGCTTCGGGAGGAATGTTTCAAGATGCCAGGCAGAAAGCGGCCGTATCCGGCCCGTTCGTCATAACCGCGCGGACGGCCGCCGGCAGGGTTTTAAAATGGCAAGCCACGCCATCCGCCGTTTCCGATCTTTGGAAAGACGATGGCTGCAAGAAAAAAAACTGAGGATGCTATGGAGGAATCCCAACTTTATTCATCATAAGGAGGCACACATTGGCACAAATACTGGCTTACGATCCCGACCCTGAAATGCAATGGGAGGCCGTGACGTCCATGGGTCACGACGTCGCATCGTTCAGCGATGCTGGCGAAACCGTCGACTACGCCCAGAGCAACAAGGTGGATATCGCCTTGCTGGTCGGGACGGAAGGCGTCGATATGATCAAACCCCTGAGGGAAATTTCACCCAATTTCAAGGTGGTTGTCTTCTGCGATGCACCTGAAATCATGGAAGTCCGCCGGGCGCTTCGATGGGCCCCCTGTTCGGTGCTGTTCAAACCCATCGTCAAAGAAGAACTGGACGCCTGTCTCAAGCGCGCCCTGTTGAAAGGCAAAAGCACCATCAAAGGCAGTCTCAACCTGTAAGCCATTATCCTTGGATTGGAGAAAACGATGGACGTAAAACAACTGGCAGCCGCCAAATTTAATATCCAACGGTTTTTAGCAACCGTTTTTGCCGATGAAATTTCCGAAACGCTTTTCAAAGCCATGAAAACGGATACCTTTTTGCGGGATCTCAAGGAGGTTTCTGAAACCCTTTACTCTAAAGAGATGGCCCGTGGCGCCAAAGCCCTGTTTGATTTTATGGACAGTGCCGGTGTCGACACCTACCAGGCCTTACGGTTTGAATACGCGGATCTGTTTCTCAATGCCGGCAAGAGCCCGGTTTTGCCCTACGAATCCTTTTATGCCGACCGGGAACCCACGCTTTATGGGGAGCCCCTGTTTCAAATGCGCGAGAGTCTCCGCAAGCAAAAACTTCACAAGGATCCGGATTACCCCGAACCTGAAGACCACATCTCGGTGGAGTTCGACTTCCTGGCGGAAATGAATCGCCGGGAGGCCGCCGGCGATCTCTCGGTGGCAGAGGTCCGGTCCGATTTCGGACGCCGTCACATGGCCTGGCGGACCGAGTTTTGCGCGGTCCTCCATTTTTCCGATCAATCGGGGTTCTACAAGGCGCTGGCCGAATTCACCCTGGGGTACTTGTTTCTGGCCCATCTGGCCTCCGTTCCCTCGGAGGATGAGTTCCCCGCCAACCCCGCCGCCGACCTGGCCGCCGTGGCCAAGGCCCTGGAAACCCTGCCCCTGGCGACCGAGTCGTTCCTGCTCAAACCCGGCACCATCGAACCGGCAGCGCCCCGCACCATCCCCACCCACTGCTACGCCTGCGGCGCCCTGTGCGGCATGACCGCCAAGACCAAGGATGGGGTCCTCATGTCCACGGGCGGACTGCGGGGCGATATCAAGGGCGGGGGACGGCTGTGCATCAAAGGCGGCAATGCCAAACACCATGTCTACTCCGCCTATCGGCTCAAATCCCCCCTGATCAAGGAAAACGGCCGCTTCCGCAAAGCCTCCTGGGATGAAGCCCTGGACAAGGTGGTCACCGATTTCAAGGCCTATGACCCCACGAAAATCGGCTATATGCGGGGCAATGACTTTGCCAACTGGATCCATGAAGCCCTGTTCGACCACCTGGGCTGTCCCAAGACCACCCACCGGCCCATGTGCGACAATGCCAACCGCATGTCCAACGAGCACAATCTGAGCGACAAGCGGCCCTGGATCAATTACCAGGAAGCGGATTACATCCTGCATTTCGGCATGAACGAAGTGATCACCTCCTACGGCCAGCGCAAAACCGCCCAGCTGAAAGCCGCTGTGGACCGCGGCGCCAAACTGGTGGTGCTCGACCCGCGACGTTCGGAAACCGCCTCCCTGGCAACCGAGTGGATTCCCATCAAGCCCTCCACCGACGCTGCCGTGGCCTTGGCCATGTGCCATGTGATCATCAAAAACGGTCTCTACGACAAAGACTTCGTTGCCAACTGGACCCACGGATTCGAGGCCTTCAAAAAACGGGTCATGGGCGAAGACGACGATGTGCCCAAAACACCCCTCTGGGCCTCCCGAATCAGCGGTGTACCCGCCGAGACCATCGAACGGATCGCCCTGGAATTTGCCAAGGCCACGGCCAAGGGCGCCATGTCCTGGACCGGTTTGGCCCAGGTGCCCAACGGCATGTATGCCACCGCCGCCCTGCAGGCCCTGAACGCGCTGTGCGGCACCTACGATGCCCCCGGCGGCCCGTCCCTGCCGTTCAAGCGCAAGCTGAAACCGGCCTGGGGCGAAGGCCAGGAAAAACCGCCCAAGGGAAATGCGCCCAAGCTGGATAAACTGCGCATGTGGGCCGGTTGGGCCCCCGCCTATCTGCTGGATGACGTGGAATCCGGAAAGCTGGACGGCATGATCTGCTATTTCGGCGATCCGGTATTGAGTTGGGGCAACCAGGCCGCCATCACGGAAGCCATCGAGAAAATGAAATTCAAGGTCTGCATCGACGCCTTCATGTGCGACACGGCCCTGCTGTGCGATGTCGTCCTGCCGGACAGCACCTGGCTCGAACAGAGCCAGATCAAACCCGATTGGCTCTACGAGGCCCAGATCAGCTACTGGGCGGAGGTGGTCGAACCGCTTTTCCAAACCAAACCCATGTACTGGATCACCATGGAACTGGCGCGCCGGATGGGCCTGGAGAAGCATTTTCCATGGAAGAATATTGAAGAAGCCTTTGAGAACCAGCTCCGGGGACTGCCCTGCACCCTGGACCAGCTCAAGGAACAGGGCTACGTCATCACCGACAAGGCCGCTTATTACAAATACAAGGAATGGGGTTCCCTCAACCCGCCGGACGGCTACGGCTCATCCGGGAATACCAAGACCGGCAAGTACAATTTTGTAAATCCGGTCGCCGAGGAAAAGGGCGTCGATCCGCTGCCCAATCATCATGACGGCCCTCCGGATCTGGCCACCGATGCAACCTACCCCTTCCACTTCGGCAACTTCAGGGTCTTCGGGCACGAGCACTCCTCCACCTTCAATGACTTCGGCCTGATGAAAGCCAACGGCTCCAACGCCCTGTGGATCAACAAGATGGACGCCCACGACTTGCAGATCGAAGAAGGCGATCTCGTCCGGTTGAAGTCCCCTTGGGGCGAGGTGGAAATCAAGGCCCACCCCACCTGGGACATCATGCCGGGAATTCTTGGAGCGGCCGGGGGCTTCGGCCACAAGCGGGGCCTGGAAGGCGACCCCAAATTCCCCCAATTCGGCGGCAAAAACCCGCCGGGGATTCAAAAACCCAATATCACGGAAGACATGGGCGGAACACCACTGCTGAAATATATCAAAACGCGGGTAGAGAAAATCTCCTCGTAGCGTCCATTTGTCTTCCCTGAGAAACAAGCCGCCTGGCCATGGCCGGGCGGCTTGTTTATTTAGAAGCTATCTCAAAAAAGTTTTTTCGCCCGATATCGGCGTTGTGCCCTCGTCTCAAGTCCTCCCACAAAACCAGGTGTCTTGCGCTGGAAGGGGTGAATTTTGGTCTCTGCCAAGGCCGCAGTCGACTGAGCACCGCAGGCGTAGTTCGCTACGCCGAGGACGCTCAGGAGGCGAGAACGCCGGCAGGGGCCAAAAAGCGCCCCTGCAACAGATGGCCTGATTGGAAGGGGTAGATTTTGCTTTATGTCAAGGCCGCAGGTGACTGGACACCGCAGGCGTAGCTGCGCTACGTCGAGGATGGCCAGGTGCCGAGAACGCCGACAGGAAGCAAAAGATGCCCCTTCCAACGGGGCATCACCAGCCCCAGGTCAGATAGTCATGAATCGAATCCGCCGCCTTCCTTCCGGCCCCCATGGCCAGGATGACGGTGGCGGCCCCGGTGACGATGTCACCCCCGGCCCAGACCCCTTTCTTGCTGGTCTTGCCGGTTTCCTGGTCCGCCATGATATAGCCCCACTTGTTCAGTGAGAGATCCGGTGTGGACTGGGTCAACAGGGGGTTGGCCCCGGATCCGACGGCAATGATGGCCAGGTCGCAATCCATGTGGAATTCCGAGCCCTCTTTGGCCACCGGGCGCCGCCGACCGGACTCGTCCGGCTCGCCCAGTTCCATCTGGAGGCATTCCATACCGGTCAGGCGACCGTTTTCATCCCCGACAAATTTGGTGGGTGCGGTCAGGAGAAACATCTCGATGCCTTCTTCTTCGGCATGGTGAATCTCCGCGTTCCGGGCCGGCATCTCATCACGGGAGCGGCGATAGACAATCTTGACGCTTTCCGCACCGAGACGCATGGCGGTGCGGGCGGAGTCCATGGCCACGTTGCCGGCGCCGAGCACCACCACATTCTTACCATGGGGGATCGGTGTATCCACTTTGGGGAAAAGGTAGGCCTTCATCAGGTTGGCCCGGGTCAGGTATTCGTTGGCCGACAGGATGCCGATCAGGTTCTCGCCCGGCACGTTCAGGAAGCGGGGCAAACCGGCCCCTACGCCCAGATAAACGGCATCATAGCCGTCTTCGAACAGTTCATCGATGCTCACGGTGCGGCCCACCACCTGGTTGCACTCCACATTGGCCCCCTGGCGCGCCAGGAAGTCGATCTCCTGGGCGACGATGGCCTTGGGCAGACGGAATTCCGGAATGCCGTAAACCAGGACGCCGCCGGGTTTGTGAAAGGCTTCGAGAACGGTCACGTCATGGCCCTTGACCACCAGGTCGCCGGCCACGGTCAGGGCCGACGGACCGGATCCCACCACCGCCACCTTTTTGCCGGTAGATTCGGCCTTGGGCGGCAGGGCGCCGGAGCCTTGTTCCCGTTCGTAATCGGCGGCAAACCGCTCCAGGTTGCCAATGGCCACGGGGGCGCCTTTTTTGCCCACGATGCAATGCCCCTCGCACTGGATTTCCTGGGGGCACACCCGGCCGCAAACCGCCGGCAGGGCGTTCCGGGTCCACAGATTACGGGCGGCCCCGGTAAAATCCCCTTCCTTGATCAGTTTGATGAATCCCGGGATGTCCACGTTGACGGGGCAGCCTTCGACACAGGCCGGCTTCTTGCACTGCAAGCAGCGCGAAGCCTCTTCCATGGCCATTTCCGGCGTGTATCCCAGAGGGACTTCTTCGAAATTGCGACGGCGGATCTCCGGTGCCTGTTCGGGCATGGCTACCCGCTGAATCGGTTTTTTCTTGGCTTTCTTATCGGGTTGGGTCGACATGATTTCAGTCCTCCACTATCAATAGAAAATACAACGCATAGGGTGCAAATCGATTCGCTTATCAGGATTGCATCTGGCAAAAGTCGTTGTGACAGGTTTTTTCGTCTTCGCAATAGGCCTGCAGGCGTTTCATCAGTTCATCGTAATCCACCTGATGGCCGTCGAATTCCGGACCGTCGACACAGGCGAACTTGTTCTCGCCCCCGATGCTCACCCGGCAGCCGCCGCACATGCCGGTGCCGTCCACCATTATGGGGTTGAGGCTCACGATGGTTTTGACCTCTTTTTCCTTGGTGATCAGGGAGACGAATTTCATCATGGGCACCGGCCCGATGGCCACCGCCAGTTTGACATCTTCCTTCTCCAGCACGTCCTTGAGCACATCGGTCACAAAACCGTGATGACCGTAGGAACCGTCGTCCGTGCAGACATGCAGTTCTGTGGACGCGTCCCGCATCTTGTCTTCGAGGATCAAGAGGTCCTTGGAACGGGCGCCGATAATGCAGATCACGTGATTGCCGATTTCCTTGAGGGCCCGGGTGATGGGGTGCAGCACGGCCACACCGGTGCCGCCGCCGACACACACCACCGTACCGACTTTCTCGAGGTGGGTGGGTTTCCCCAGGGGGCCGATGACATCCTGGTAGCCGTCGCCGACCTGCAGCGTTTTAAACAGCGCGGTGGATTTGCCCACCACCATATAGATGATGGTTATGGTGCCCTTTTCCGGGTCCGTCTCGGCCATGGTCAGGGGAATGCGCTCCCCATCTTCGGTGGCTTTCAGGATCACGAACTGGCCCGGTTTGGCTTTCCGGGCAATCAGGGGGGCTTCAATTTCATTGAGAATGACCGTGCCTTCCGACATTTCTTCCCTTTTGACAATCTTGAACATATTGACCTCCACGTCTAATTTGCACCGCCCTAATCCCGGCGGTGGCTCGATCTCAGGCATGCCGAAGCCATCGCAACCATCGCGATGGCTTGCAAAAACCAAGTTTATCCTGTCTTTCCATCGACATCATCTGTTGCCGTTTGAAAACGACACCAAACGAAACATAACTCATAAAAAAATGGTAACTTTAGCGCTTGCCGGCCCTCTTGGCAACCCCAATATTGATGCAAACCCAAAAAGCGCCCTTGCATCTTTTTGTCCGGCAATGGTAAAGGCGTTGGCGTTTCTTTCAACCCGAATGCGAAAGCCTTTTTATATGCGCATCTTCGACAGTCACTGCCATTTGGACGATAAAAGCTATGACCAGGACCGCAAGGCGGTCCTCCGTCGGGCCCGGGACACCAGGGTTCAAGGGTTCATGGTGGTGGGGATCAACCTTCCCACCGCCCGGCGGGCCATCGAAATCGCCGAGACCAACGATGGCGTCTATGCCGCCGTGGGCGTCCATCCCCACGATGCCGCCCAGTGCAGCGACGACGTCCTGAAGGCTCTGGCCGATTTGGCCGGGAACGACAAGGTCCGCGCCTGGGGCGAAATCGGCCTGGATTTCAACCGGATGTATTCCCCCCGGGATGTGCAGGAAAAATGGTTCGAACGCCAGCTGGCACTGGCGGCGGAGCGCGGCCTGCCGCTCATTTTTCATGAACGGGACAGCGCGGGGCGTTTTCTCGAGATGCTGCAGGCCGCCCGCCTCCCGTCCCTGCAGGGTGTGGTCCACTGCTTCAGCGGCAACCGCCGGGAAATGGAGGCCTATCTCGACCTCGGCCTGCACATCGGCATCACCGGGATCGTCACCATGAAACAGCGCGGCCGGGAGCTGCGGGCCCTGGTGCCCGACATCCCCGAAGACCGCCTGCTGGTGGAAACCGACGCCCCCTACCTCACCCCGGCCCCGGAACGCAACCGCGCCCGCCGCAACGAGCCGGCCTTCGTCAAATCCGTATTGCTCAAGGTGGCCGAAATCCGCGACACCCCCCCGGAGGCCATGGCCGACATCACCTGGCGCAACACCTGCCGCCTTTTCGGTGTGACGGATTCGTAATAGGCTCGATATCTGGCGGTTCGCAGCACGAAACACGTTACCCAAAAAGCCCTAAAACGCTCAAGATCAAGGCGTGCAAGGCCTGAGGAGTGAGGCGTACACCAGGTACGCCGCAGCGACGAAGGCCGCCGCACAACGCCGATATTGAGCGTTTTAGGGCTTTTTGGAAGTGAGGTGGGTGACCATTGCTTCGATCCCATCAATGGACAACTCAAACATGGGAAAGATGTCCCCGATGACATTGATGGTCTGGGTGTAGTTCCAGCGGGCCTGGGGCACGGGGTTGAGCCAGACCGCCTTATCAAACGTTTCGGCCAGCATTTGGAGGCGGCGCAGGCTGGGGTCGCCGCTGCGCTCCTGGATATAGATGGATCCCTCCCGGGCCATGAGCTCATAGGGGGCCATACTGGCATCGCCCACCAGGATCAAACGGGTGGCCGGGTCGTAGCGGGCGAATTCCTCCAGCCGCACCGGCTGCTTGTAGCGGGTCGGGTCTTTCCACAGGGCGTCGTAAATCGTGTTGTGGAAAAAAAAGGTCTTGAGGTCCTTGAACTGGGCCCGGGCGTAGTCGAAAAGCGTCTGGACCATCTTGACATAGGGGTCCATGGACCATCCGCCGTTGTCGATGGCCAGGATCACCTTGAGGCGGTCTTTCAGGTCCCGGTCGAAAACGATCTCGATCTCCCCGGCGTTTTTCATGGTCTGGTAGATGGTTTCATCCACATTGACCTGGTCGCGGGGGCCCGACGGCACCAGGTGGCGCAGGCGCTTGAGGGCTTCGTTCATCATGGACGCCCGCAGCGGGCCGCTCAGGGAGTAGTCCCGGTAGCGGCGATCCAGGGCCACTTTGACCGCTGACTTGTTGCGGGACACACCCCCCACCCGCATCCCGCCCGGATGATAGCCGGAATGCCCCACCGGGGATGTGCCGCCGGTGCCGATCCAGCGATTGCCGCCGTGGTGCTCCCCGTCCTGGTCCTTGAGGCGCTCCTTGAAGTATTCCAGCAGCTCTTCCGGGGTCAGGCGCTGGAGCTGTTCCTCGTCGATGCCCAGGGCGTCGGCCAGCTCCTTGGGGTGCTGCAGCCACTCCTCCAGCATGGCCCGGGCCATCTCGTCCAGCTCCAGGCCCTCCATCTCCGGCAGTTCGGCCCCTTCGAAGGCGTGGGCAAAAATCTGGTCGTAGCGGTCGAAAAAGCGCTCGCTCTTCACCAGGATGGCCCGGCCGGCCGTGTAGAAATCGTTCAGGGACCGAATCAGGCCGGTCTTGAGGGCCCGGTGCAGGGTCAAAAAGGCGGTGGGGCTGACCGGCACCCCGTTGTCTTTGAGGGAATAGAAAAAATCGATGAACATCAGAACAGTTTCCGGCGATGCACCACACTGCTGGCCCGCTGGTAGTCCTGGCTCTTTTTGAACAGGACCCCCAGAAAAGGCACTTCGCCCCGGGACAAATTCTTGGGTTTGAAATCCGGGTCGGCCCGCAGGGCTCGGATCCAGTTGATCAGTTCGCGGGTGGCCGGGCGCTTTTCGACACTGTCCAGCTCCCGCAGGCGGTAAAAGGTTTCCACGGCCGCATCCATCAGGGCCTTGTCGATATCCGGGAAATGCACATGGATGATCTTCCGCATCATCTTGGGGTCCGGGAAGGCGATGTGGTGAAAATTGCAGCGCCCAAGAAAGGGATCGGACAGATCCTTTTTGGCGTTGGAGGTCACGATGATCACGGGGCGGTGCCGGGTTTGGATGGTCTTGTCGATCTCGATGATATCGAACTCCATCTGGTCGAGCACATCCAGCATGTCGTCCTGGAAATCCGTGTCGGCCTTGTCGATCTCGTCGATCAGGAGAACGGTGCGGGTATCGGCCACAAAAGCCTGACCGATCTTGCCCATCTTGATATAGGCTTCGATGTCGCTGACATCGCGCTGGGAATCCCCGAAACGGCTGTCATTCAAACGCGTCAGGGTATCGTACTGATAAAGGGCCTCCACCAGCTTCATGCTGGATTTGACGTTCAGGACGATAAGGGGCATGCCCAGGTTCTCGGCTATGGCGTGGGCCAGCATGGTCTTGCCGGTCCCGGGTTCGCCCTTGAGCAGCAGGGGCATTTCGAGGGCCATGGAAATGTTCACGATGGCGGCCAGCTCGTCGTCCAGCACGTAACGACTGGCCCCCGTAAAGGCAGCAGGCGGATTTGCAGTCATATGATTTCCTTCATTAATACGTTTTTTTGGCTTTTGGTTTTCCCATTGTCCCGCGCCGGGCATCGCGTAAGAACGGTTGCGGTCAACGGTCGGTTAGCGCTCCCCGAATATGGGCGGAGACCTCCCGTGTCAGCTCCAGCACCTTGCTGGCCTGGGCCAGGCTGAGGGAGCCCACCCCGCAACTGGGGCTGATCAGGGACTGGGACAGGAGCTGATCCCGGTCGATGCCCAGGGCCGTCAGCTGGCGGCATTGCTCTTCCCATTGACGGACCAGGGACTCCACCGTGGCAGCCTCGAGGGCTTCCGCCGAACCCGTGGGGACCAGCCCCCAGGCGATGATGCCGCCTTGGGTCACAAACGTTTTGATCTGCTCGCCGTAGAGCAGGAAACGGTCGAAATAAGAATAGGTGTCGAAATTGACGATGTCGACCCGGGTGCCCAGGATCAGCCCCCAATCCGTATTGGCGCAGACATGGATGCCGGCCAGCGCCCCTTCGTTGTGGATGGCGTCATTGATCTCCCCGAGGCTGGCCGCAATCTCGTCGGCCGAAATGCTGATCATTTCCGAGGAGCCGTAGCCGGCCAGGGCCGGCTCGTCCAGGAAAATAATCACCGGACAGCCGTAATCCTTGAAGGCGCGCACCTGGTAGACGGCCTTGAGGGCCAGAAGCTTGACGGCCGCGTCCCGGGCGTTGGCATCGTAGAAAACAGCACGGCCCTGGTGGTCCTTCAGGCCCATTCCGAAGGTGATGGGGCCCGTCACCTGCCCTTTGAGCGCCACCGGCGCGGGATCCATTGCCGGAACCCGGGCCTTGAGTTCATAAAACCCGCCGGCATAGGCCTCGCCCAGCTGAAACCGCGAGGTTTCCACCGGGGCGGAAAGTTCCGTCACCGCCAGGTATTCCTCGTAAAAGGCCGCCAGTTCGGTTTCAAAGGCATCCCCGCCAAGATCGACGTAAACCCGCTCGTCCTCCTGCTTAAGGCCGGGCATACCCGGGGCAAACTGGGGCACCATGCCCTCCTGGGGGTAAACCGGAAGCTGGGGCCAGACCGGCACCCGGGGGGTTGCCTGCATCACCATGTCCACCGCTTCCTGGTGGTCGGACACGGGCAGGCTGCCGATGAGGATGGGATGGCAATCGGGGCGGAACGAATTCATGCGGCCTCCTTGCGGCCCGGGGCGGGATTCACCCCGCACGCGGGTTAAAACGATCCAATTCGTATAAAATTAGGCAAATTATCACGGTCACTTGGAATTGACAAGACAGGGCTGCGCGCTGATGATGCCGGCCCCCATTCTCAATTGACATTGCATTTGGAGCGGTGCTATGTTTTTGCAATTTAAAGGACAGGTTAAACCCTGGTTGCCCCGTGACCAACATAATTTCCATATGCGACAAGCTTGATCGCGCCAAACTCAAGAAAGATGCTTTTCTCGATGAGCGCAGGCAGCGGGCCGTTGAGAATGTTTTCCAGCGGTCGTGCTGTGCGATCGAGTGCGAAAAATGCGGCCGGCCCACCCCCGGCGCGTGCTCTAAGGGAGGCTGCCCCCAGCAGGACGACCAACGGGTACCCTATCACTTTTGCGAGAACTGTAAGGAAGAATTTACCGATTATATTGAACGACTGAAAGGCCGGGGCGATCCGGATTGCTACTGGCGCAACGAGGCCTGGCTGGAAGTCTGGTCGACCTGGATCAACCACCGGGCCGCCCTGGACCGTCACGCGCGATCGAAAGAATTCGCGCGCCTGTTGCAGGAAGTCAAAGACAGCACGCCTGATTGAGAGGAGGAAGTATGTTCGGAATCGGAATGCCTGAGCTGATTATTATCCTGGTGATTATCCTGATTATTTTCGGTGCGGGTAAACTGCCGGAAATCGGCGCAGGAATGGGCAAAGCCATCAAAAGTTTCAAGTCGGCCACCGCCGATGATGATAAACCGGAAACCGACAAGATCGAAAACGACAAAAAAGACGCCTGACACTCTAAATCAGGCGCCTGCATTTCCCGTTGCAACCAAACCCCGGCTGTCCGCCGGGGTTTGTCGTTGATCGCCACCCAGCCGTTACGCCATGGGAAAAGGGTCCCGGGATTCGAGGATTCAAGTGTTTATTTTCCAAGGACCTGGGCTCCCAACCCACCGACCGAGCCACGAAATCTTTGTAATGTTTTAGTATTACACTCGCCCCCTTGGCCCCTCGACCCCTCGGATCCTAAAAATGGGGTTTTGACCTTTGATTTTGGTGTTCCCATTGTCCCGCGCCGAGCATCGGGGGGGCGGACGGGAAAAAGTGCGCGGACTGTCTGAACCCCGCTGAAAGCGGGGTGAGTTTCCGCGCGCTCCGGCCGCACCGACGAAGCGCAGGGTTAAGCGGGGCACGGGCGCCTTCTTTTGGTTACTTTTCTTACGCGGGTAAGAAAAGTAACAACCAGAATAAAATTAGAATTGGACGGTCGAGCCTCTCCGGATTCTCCACCAAAGGTGGAATGGTTTAGTCCGGATATTTCATGAAATGTTCGGGCTATGCTTCCTTCTTCGCTCCATCCCCCCGGGGCTTGCGCCGCCGGCCCAGAAATTTTTTAACCTTCCACACCACAACCCCGCCCCCGATCGCCAGCACCACCAGAAAAACGATATTGAACAGGGGGAAATGGCTGTAATCCCGGTCCACCGTGCTCAGGCTGACCACATTGGGGAACATGGAAAAAATACGAATACGCCAGCCATAGTAGCGCACCAGCACCCAGGGTTTCTCCGGCACCGAGGCGTAGGCCTGGGCCTGGGCGGTCAAGTCGGCGCTGTTGAATTTGAAGTAGGGCGGCCAGCCCCATCCCGTATCCTCGTTGCGGAACACGATGGTTTTGCCGGTACGGGTCGCCGTGTTGATATAGCGCACATCATAGGTGCGCCGGCTGCTGGTTTCCGACGCGGCATTCTTGTCCACCACCTTGCCGCTTTCCCGGTCGACGCGTTTGATGTCCGTTCCGCTGACCTGCACCACCTCGGTGCGGGGCAGGTTGTAAAACAGGAACAGCGCCACAACGGCCAGGCAGACAATCCCTAATGTAATCTTAACCTTTTTAATGGTCGTCACCATTCACCTCCGAAGGGTCTTTCCGTATATTTCATGAAATGTTCGGGCTGAACGCATCAAGCCTTTAACCCTGCAACGGTTAAAGGCTTGTTAAATGGCTGTCGTTGGCGTTGCGCGATGGACGGACGTCAGAAGGGGATATCGTCATCGTTTTCGGGATAAGCCGGCGGGCTGTTGTAATCGCCACCGCCCTGGCCGCCCTGCTGGTAGCCGCCACCGCCACCCTGCTGCTGGTAGCCACCGCCACCGCCTTGCTGCTGGTAGCCACCGCCGCCGGAGCCGCCGCCTTGCCGGTAGCCGCCGCCACCGCCGGCATTGTCGCCACGGGAGCCCAGCATCTGCATGGTGCCGCGCTGATCGATGACCACCTCGGTGGTCCAGCGGTCCTGGCCGTCCTGCCCCTGCCATTTGCGGGTCTGCAGGCGCCCTTCCACATAGACCTGGCGCCCTTTGGCCAGATACTCACCGCAGATCTCGGCCAGCCGGCCGAAAACCACGATCCGGTGCCATTCGGTTTTCTCTCGCTTCTCACCGGAATTCTTGTCTTTCCAGGTGTCCGTGGTGGCCATGGTGAAATTGCAGATGGCCCGGCCGTCCGGGGTGTAGCGCACTTCAGGGTCGCGTCCCAGGTGACCGACCAGGATAACTTTGTTGACCGCTGCCATATTGACCTCCAGGATTTGAGAATTTTATCAGGTAGCGCGACGTAACCCATAGCGGATGTGCCGGTTGATGTCAATCTTGGGGCGCCGGATGAGATGGACGTTCCTATCTATTACTCGGATATAGTGACTTTACTGAAATGGCCTCCCCGCGCCATTGACGCGCCTTTCTTTTGCCTTTCCAGAATAAATGCCCAAAAGCGTGGACTGCAAACCAGTACATTCCACTTAAAATGAACTCCGAGTCCTCCATGAGTTGAAGAAAACACTTGTCGGCCTGTGCCCTTGTGATTGGCACCTCCGCATCAAGAAACTGGTATAGAGCATCATGAACCATCGATGCATAATAGGTTTTTGGTTTGCCAGTGGGAGCATAAACGGCCCCATCCGGTGTTCCAATGAATAGGTCAAGGATACAAATCTTTGGGCTGCATCCGTTCCAAGTATACCCTTGCGTAATTGTTAATTTCCCATCATCGCCAATTATCAACCGAATTTTCCCTTTTTTGTCGCGAAAAACATAGTCTTGGTTAACCTTGAGATTAGATTGCCAGGAAAAATTCTCTTCATTGCGGTATAGCCATTTGACGGTCTTAGTGCACTTCATTTGGATTTCTCCATATGGTTAAGCGCTGTGCAATCAGCCGGATGATGACAATTTGAATAATTAAGAATTAAAATGCGACCCCATCGCCTTCGCCCTCGTCCCCTCTATTCTCCCATACCGCGCAGGTAGGCCATGACGCTGGACGCCGTGGCCTTGAAGGCGGTGCTGATGTCGAAACCCGCGCTTTTCAGCCCCTTGGCCGTCCAGGTGTTGCAGGTGTTGAACAGGGTGTAGCGGCCCGTGGCCTCGTAAAAATGGCTGTCGCCGTATATGCCCGTATCCACCGGGAAGGGAGTGTTGTGGTCGGCCCGGCGGAAGCTGCCGACGATAAAGTCCAGCAGGGCCGCGTAGCGGGCCGGCGGCAGACAGAGACGGTAGATTTCGCTGTGGGGAAAATAGGCGCGGACATCGGCGGGCACGGCCACCACATGCATGACGGCTTCGGTGGGCCAAAGGACCGCCTTGATGGCCAGACCGGCCGTGATCTCGTCAGCCTGGTAGAAATCCTTGTCGCCCCAGCCGAACTCGATATAGGGTGTGTCCCCGAAACGGGCTTGCAAGGCCAGCAAGCGCGCCTGGATGTCGGCGGCCGGTACAACAATGCCCGTGTGCCAGCCGTGGCCGGTCACGAAAATGCCGATCGGGTCATCCTGTGCTCCCCCGGCCCCCTCCTCCACCACCGGCGGCGCTGAAGCGCAGGCCGCCAACCCGATCAGGATGACGATAACGAACCTGCTTTTAACCTTACATGTCATAATCACGCCTGTCTGTACTCGTGGACGAGATGATGCGTCATGGGCGAGATTAACACCAACTGGCTTTTAAACGTTTGTTGAGCCAATTTTTGGACGACATGGAATAATTGTCAAGAGGAGGCTGGCAAGTTCAATAGAGGCCCCCATATTTCTCCGATCAACTGCCAGGTACGTCATGCATCGTCAGAGATTTTACCACTGACTCGAATGCTTGGTGATTGCTCTCGAACTTATCTTTCCCACACATTAATATCACTACCGTTTGACAAAATTTGGTTCTATGGCATGGATAGATGAACCAGTCAAAGCAAGCTGTACCTTCAAATAGTGATGACTCTAAACCAACCTCCATCTCATATAATGCTTCTGATTTGAAGCTGCTGGAATTAGCCCTATAATTGCGATAAGTGGCAGCGAGACTCTCAATATAGACTTGGCTGCTAAATCTTGAAAATTGGTCTCTTTTCTTACCTTTTTCTTCTATCATTTGTGGAACTTCATAAATTTTATCTTCAGGAGTATTCAGTACTTTTTGAAAATCCTTACTTCTCTTATCATTTGCTATGGCTATTACTCCTCTTGAGGATTTATTAAGCATCACCAAAGTTACCAATTTCTTGAAGGATTGAGGGAAAGACTTCTCAAGGTCTTTCGGGAGCCTTTCGTTGACGTCCCAACCTTTTGGAATATCGACGCTGTACTGATATTTGAAGTTAGTGGCCTTGTCAGGGAGGATTTCTGGCGGAGGATAGGTTGCACATCCGAAGAGTGCAGCAAGAGTCAAAATAGCAAGCAATTGGCACCAAATCAGTTTTTGCATCTTTCAACCTCCATATTGTAATTATCGCTGTCAGCCAAAACAGCAACCCAGAGAAAATAACCGAGATTGGTCGCATCTTAAATATTCACTATTTGCCACCGTCTCCAGCCCCCCTTCCCCTTCGATCGTCGATTGATTTTTAAGTGCTCTACCATATGGACCTCCATAGGAATTCCCTTTATCCATACGCATCAAGTAAACTCTTCCTGGGTTTCTGCTTGTTCGAACTTGAAAAGTTGAAATTTGAACGCACGACGATAGCCCTTTGCTGTAAAATTTAACCTATTTGGGACTTACAATTCGCCGGCTTGGGGGGTGGGGGTGGGTGCTGTAGCTGGACCAGGCCCTGAATCAGCCCCATCCAAAATATGTGCATACGCTAAAAACTGCAAAATATCAAACAAAATCAAATATTGGCAGAAACCTTCAGCCCGTATTCATGCCTACCATGCAGCCGGGGGAGGGGTAAACACCCACGGTCATGGCCAGTAGGCTGTGGGTGTTCCATTTGGCCGGATTGATCGCCGCCTCCATTTATTTGCCACTTGCAGTCACCGCCGAAAAGTGGCATGGCCATTGCCAATTATCACGAACGCATCATACCGATCAGGATTGAGATAAGGAGGTCCGGCCATGCGAATCCTTCTGGTCGAGGACGACACCACAATGGCGCACTTTATTGAAAAGGGGCTGAACGAAGAGGGGTTTGCGGTGGACCACTTCGGCAACGGCGAGGACGGGTTGCACATGGCTCTCAACGAACCCTACGATGCCGCCATTCTCGATATCATGCTGCCCAAACTGAACGGGCTCGCCGTTCTGCAGCACATGCGGGAGAGCGGCATCGCGACCCCCGTTCTCATCCTCAGCGCCAAGCGCTCGGTGGACGACCGGGTCAAAGGCCTGCAAAGCGGCGGGGACGATTATCTGACCAAGCCCTTTGCCTTTACGGAACTGGTGGCCCGCCTCAGGGCCCTGATCCGGCGTTCGACGGGAACGGCCGATCCCACGGCGCTGGATGCCGCCGATCTGCATGTCGATCTCCTCAGCCGTGTGGTAACCCGCGGCTCAACCCCGATCGAACTCCAGCCGAAAGAGTATGCCCTGCTGGAATACCTCATGCGCAACAAGGGGCGGGTCGTGACCAAAACCATGATCATCGAGCATGTCTGGAACTACAATTTCGACCCGGAAACCAATGTGGTGGAAGCCCGCATCTGCCGGCTGCGGGATAAAATCGACAAGGGCCGCGAGCCGAAACTGATCCACACCATCCGGGGGGCGGGCTATGTTCTTAAAGAAACTGCTTAACCGCCGGCACGATCTGAGCTTTCGTCTGGCCCTCTGGTATGCCGGCATCCTGATGGCCACCCTGCTGTGCACGCTTGTCATCCTTTACGCTTATCTGGGAACCTACCTGCGCAATCAGGTCGACAGCGCACTGCTGAACGAATTGCGTGAATTCAACACCCTGTACAGAGAAGGCGGTCTTGACGCCATCGAGCGGGAGATGGAACTCGAATCCGAATCCGAAGGCATCGGCCGGGTGTTCTTTCGCCTGGTCGACAAAGATGGCCAAACCCTGCTGCATTCGGACATGTCCGCCTGGCATGGTGTGGCGGTGGATCAAATCCAAATCAGCCATACCCGAATAGACAACCACTATTTTGAAACCAAGGAAGTTCCGGACCAGGATTTTGAAGCCCGGGTGCTGGTGGGACGCCTGGGCGCCGATTATTTTCTCCAAATTGTCCATTCCCTCAGGGAAGACGGGCTGTTTCTGAGCGACCTGGCCACGCTGTTAATGTGGTTCGCGGCAGCGCTTGCCATGATCGGGGTTGCCTCCGGCTGGTATATTTCCGGCCGCGCCATGTCCGGCATCAACGCCATCACCCAGGCGGCTGAAAAAATTACTGCCGGGCAGTTCGATACCCGGGCTAAAGCCGAGAACCAGCTCGGCGAGATCGACAAACTGGCAACGACCTTCAACACCATGCTGGATCGTATCCAGACGCTGGTTGCCGGCATGCGGGAGGTTACGGACAATATTGCCCATGACCTCAAAAGCCCCATTGCCCGCATCCGCACGGCTGCGGAACTCGCCCTCCATGGCGAAAAAAAGCCCGCCGAGTACACGGCCGTCATCGCTAATACCATCAATGAGTGCGACCGCCTGCTGGCCCTGGTGGACACCATGCTGTTCCTCTCGGAAATGGAATCCGGCACACGGAAAACCCAACTTGAGAAGGTCGATCTGGCCCATCTGGTCCATGAAGCCTGCGACCTGTTTCAACCCCTGGCGGAGGACAAACGCATCGCCCTGGCGGTCCAGCAAAACAATGCCACCTGCATTGTCAAAGGCGAGTCCGCCACCTTGCAGCGCATGATCGCCAACCTCCTGGACAATGCGATCAAATACACCCCGGAGGACGGGCGTATCACCGTACAATTGAAATCCTTCCGCAAAGAGGCGCTCCTTGTCTTCGAAGACAACGGCATCGGCATCGCGCGGGAAAATCTGCCCCGCATTTTCGAGCGCTTCTACCGTTGTGACAAGAGCCGCCACCATAGCGGCAGCGGCCTCGGGCTGAGCCTGGCGCGGGCCATCGTGGAAGACCACGGCGGCAGCGTTCAGGTCTCCAGCCGCTACGGCCAAGGCACCGTGGTGACGGTCAGTCTCCCGCGATCCAATTCCCTATAGCCTGTGATCAGCCCGAACATTTCATGAAATATCCGGGATAGGCGATCCCCCCCCCGACGTGTCCAATTCTATCCAACCCGCCTGTGCCTCGGCGCAAAGATGACCAATCGGTAATGATGCGGTCATCCAACCGTCATCTCGTCTGAGATAAATCAATTTCCCAAGTTTGATTACCGCGATTTCAAACGGCAGAAATCAGCGACGACCGCTCTTGTTCATGAAGGCATCGGGGGCGTCACCATTAAGGCAACCGTTTATGGACACCCATTTCAAGGTCCATCTAAAAAAATATCAGGGGCTGATCGGCCTGGCACTCCTGGGATTCATGTTCTGGGGGGCGCGCTCCCTGTGGGACAGCAGTGAAGCCCGCTACGGCCAGGTGTCCTGCGAAAGGCTTACCAGCGGCAACTGCCTGGTCCCCACCCTGGCCGGTAAAACCGCCCCCGCGGGAGTAGACAATAGCCGTCACGTGTTGCCCATCACAAAGTCCCGCCGGCTGGACACGCTGGAAAGGAACACCGCCCATCCGGCCGAGAAGGCCGAAAGGGCAAAATATGCCGTCCCGGCCAACGCCCACCCCGAACCAGCCCAGCGAAGGGCCCGGCAGCGGGTGATGTCCCGTCGCGAACGAATGGCAACGTTATTATTAATTCTCGCCCAGGGTCATCATTGACCATGTCCACGCCGGACGCTTTCAGACAGGAGCAAGCCATGCCGACACAGGAATTGACGTTTTCGAAAAAATACAACCTCAAACACGCGTTGAAATACCATGACAAGCACCGGAATACGCTCAGCCGCCGTCTATCCAACTGGCGGGAGCAGGCCATCGCCGAGAAGGCCCTGAAACTGGCGGGCCAGCCGGCCACGGTCCTGGATTTGCCCTGCGGTACGGGCCGCTTCTGGGCCTTGCTGGCCCGCAAGAAAGACCGCACCATTCTGGCGGCGGACAACAGCGATGCCATGTTGTCGGTCGCCCGGGAGGTCATGCCGCCGGCTGTGTTGGAACGGGTGCAGACCTTTCAGAGCTCCGCGTTCGATATTCAGCTCGCCAACGACAGTGTCGACCACGTTTTCTGCATGCGCTTGCTGCACCACATCACCCGGCCCGAAGACCGCCTGGCGATTCTATCGGAGTTTTACCGCGTAGCGCGCCATTCCGTGGCCGTGTCCCTCTGGGTGGACGGCAATTACAAATCCCTGCGACGGCGAAAACTGGAGGCCCGTCGGACCCACAAGACCTACCAGAATCGCATCGTGCTGCAACGCCGTATAGTGGAACGGGAATTTTCCGACGCCGGCTTCGCCATCGCCGGCCATTATGACTTCCTGAAATTCTACGCCATGTGGAGGCTTTATGTTCTCAAAAAACAACTGTGACCGTTTCGGATCTTCTGGCGACCATGCGCTGTTAAAGGCCAACAGGCTCGACAGTTTCGACGCCCTCTGGGACACGAAGGCCGATTGGGTGGAACCACCGAATTATCGCCGCCGGGGGTGGAGCGGTGTCTGCCGGATTGAATTGCAAAACAGCGCCGGGGCCGGAATCGGGGTCTATCTCAAGCGCCAGGAGGGGCACTGCTATCGGGATTCGGTACCGCCTTTCCGACGCCGGCCGACAGCCTATCGCGAATACCGGAACCTTTTAAAAATGAGGACACACTCAATCGCCGCGCCGGACATCGTCTACTATGGCCAACGGCGGGTCGGCGGTGTCTGGCAGGCCATCCTGATGACCCGGGAAATCCCGCAAAGCATCTCCCTGGAAGACTACCTGCATCAGTCTCCGGGGCGCCCGCATTCCGAAGTCATCCACGTTCTCCGGGAAACCGCCGCCCTGGCCGCCCGCTTTCATGGCCGCCATTGGGAACACGGGGCCCTGTATGGCAAACATGTCCTGATCGGCGGCATGGCCAAAGAAGCTTCGGACGCCCCGTCGGCCGACCGTAAGCCGTTTCCCTGCCTCATCGACATTGAGAAAGCGCGCTTTCGGCTTTTCCGATGGCGGATCGCCGTTCATGACCTGGCCCAGCTTTACCGCCATACCGCCTGGGATGCGCCGGACTGGCAATTGTTTGTGAACCATTATTCGGCCGAAATCCGCAAACCCTGGCTGGGCCCCATCCTGAAAGGCATGATTGGCCGCAAAGCCCAACGCAAACACGGCCGGCCGGCTTTCTGCCGCATACGGCCGCCCCATATTCCGCTGATCGGCAGGCCCAGGAAAGCGATGGGATAGTATACGCGTTCAACGGAAAAGGAATGGCACCATGACGATCAGACAACCACCGGTCCTCAGCCTTGTGATCCCCTTCTTCAACGAGGGGGAATGCATCGACAGGGTTTGTAGCGAAATACAGCAGGTTTTACCCGGCAAGATTACCAATCGGTAATCTTTTGGCAATCTACCGGTAATCTGCATCTGCGATAAGCAATGCATTATGCAGACGAACCTTAGAAAACACGATCACTGGCAAACCCCTTTAGCCCCTCTCCTGGTTTTCGCACTAACCGCATGCGCCGGCCTGGCCCTTGTCCGGATCGGCTTCGTGATCTGGCAATGGCCGCGAGTCCAGGCCGCAGACGGCCTGATGCGCGTCCTCCTGATCGGGCTGCAGATGGATTTTCAACTGGTGGCCTATCTCCTGGCGGTTCCGGTCCTCCTTTTCCTGCTGGCCGGCCCGCTTGCGGCCAAAATCCTCCGTGTGTGGCTGACGGTCTGGACCACCTTCCTGCTGTTCATGGAAATGGCCACCCCCTCTTTCCTGAATGAATACGGGATCCGGCCCAACCGGCTGTTCATCGAGTATCTGATCTATCCCCAGGAAGTGCTGGGCCTTCTCTGGGGGCAATACAAACTGCCCCTCCTCCTGGCCGCCCTGCTGCTGCCGCTGGCGGCGATTGGCGCCTGGCGCCTTTATGGCCACGGGGTCCCCTGTCGACAGCACTGGAGTTGGAAAAAACGCCTGGCCGTATTTCCGCTCATGGTCCTGGTCATCTTCCTGGGCGCCCGGTCCAGCCTGGGGCACCGCCCGGCCAACATCAGCACGGCCGCCTTTTCCAGCGACCCGCTGGTGAACGACCTGGCGCTGAACTCCACTTACTCATTGATGTACGCCGCCTATCGGATGAAAGACGAAAAAGACGCCGGCAAGCTCTACGGTCGCATGCCCGAAGCGGAAATCATCAAGCGTGTCCGGCGGGCCATGGACGCTTCACCATCGGCTTTTGCCCCCTCGGATACCCCCACCTGGCACCGCCAGATGGCCCGCCGCAAGATCGATCGGCCTCTCAACCTGGTCATTATTCTTGAAGAAAGCCTTGGCGCCCAATACGTTCAGTCCCTGGGAGGGCTCCCCCTGACACCGGCCTTGGAAACCCTTTCGCAGCAGGGCCTCTGGCTCCAACAGCTCTATGCCTCCGGGACGCGATCCGTACGGGGCATCGAGGCCGTCATCACCGGTTTTCTGCCCACCCCCGGCCGCAGCGTGGTCAAATTGAACGCCCTGGGCGGCCCATTTTTCAACCTGGCCGGCTACCTGAAGCGGTTTGGCTATGAGAGTGTCTTCATCTATGGCGGCGAAAGCCACTTCGACAACATGCGGGGGTTTTTCCTCGGCAACGGGTTCGACCGCGTTGTCGATGAAAAAGACTACACCGAATGGGCCTTCAAGGGCACCTGGGGCGTTTCGGACGAAGACCTTTTCAAGCGGGCCCACCAGGAGTTCGAAGCCTATGGGGACCAGCCGTTCATGGGGCTGGTTTTCACCTCCTCCTATCATTCCCCCTTCGAATTTCCGGAAGGGCGGTTGAAACCGGAAGCGCTGTCGGACAACCCCGAGCACAATGCCGTCCGTTACGCCGATTATGCCCTGGGGCGCTTTTTCGACCTGGCACGCCGTTCCTCATATTGGGACCGGACGGTATTCCTGGTGGTGGCCGATCACGACAGCCGGGTGCGGGGTGCCGATCTCGTCCCCATCCCGCATTTCCATATTCCCGGGCTCATCATCGGCCCCGGAATCCCGCCGAAGGTCTATACCCAAGTGGCCAGCCAGATCGACCTTCCGCCGACCCTGCTTTCTCTGATGGGTATTTCCGGCGAACACCCCATGGTGGGCCGGGACCTGACCCGACCGCCCCGGCCCGACGGCGGACGGGCCATCATGCAGTACGCCAACAACCAGGCTTATCGGGTGGGAGACCAGGTCATTATCCTGCAGCCGGATCATGCCCCGGTGCAATACACCTACCGCGACCGGGAACTGGTGGATCGAAAAACATCACCGGATCCGGAACTGGCCGCTGATGCGATCGCCCATGCCCTCTGGCCCTCACTGGCCTACAGCCGCAGCTACTATCGCCTGTCCGGGACCACGGCGCCTTCAAATCAAGGCGCCCTTGCGTCCTCATCGACAAACGGCGCAAAGGCCCGCGCCTTAGGCCGGTAGCCGCCCCCTGGACCGAATCAGGGATAACAACCGCCCCGGCAGGGTCTCGGCCGACACCATGGCCCGAACATTTCATGCGTTGACAAGGCTCCCACGGTAAGGATAAATCGCTGCTTGACCCGAACATTGCAGGAAATGTTCGGGTTAAACGCGTACTGAAAATGGCGGACCAGCAAATGAGCAAGGAATGGATAAAGTATATCAGCTGCACCATTGGCCTGGCATGCTTTGGGGTTATTGTTGCGGAAATCCTCAAGAAGTGGCAGTTGGTCAGCCCGGATTTGAACCCTTTATGGGTGGTGGCGGCCATTCTATTGCTGTTCGCCACCAAAGAATTCGTGTTTTCTTCCTACATAAAAGACAATTGGAATGTATCGCCCGAAATTTTCACCCTTTCGCGCAAAGCCGTCAACGTCATCTGGGTCATCCTCGCTATTCTTACCCTGCTCAGCGTACCCTTTATCTGGTTCGGTACCATTGAAGAACTGGCCGGAAAAGCCCATATCGGCCGATATTGATGCCGGGTTAACCGACTCACATGAATTCGGTTGTGGGACCAGGAGATTATCCTGCAGCCGGATCATGCCCCCTACAGGCGGCAAGCTTTCGGATTGGCCTTCGGCCGCCGGATGAGGTGGCGGCGCAGAAAAGGCTGCTGCCCTTCCGGGCCGAAAGGAAAAATATCCCGCCCTTTGTACACAAGTTGTCCCCAAGCCATTACAATTCAACACTAAAAAAATCAGGTGACAGGCCTGATAAAACAACGGCAATTCGCTTGGTATTTACACGGCTTATTTTCCTACCCATTTTATAGGAAATGAACATCGCGAACCCGTGAAATATCCAGGTTAAGGAGAAAGAAATGGCGATCCATGTAATCATCAAGAGGAACGTTAAACAGGGGCATCAGGCGAAAGAATTGGTCCCGTTTTTATTACAGATGAGATCACGTGCCATGTATCAACCAGGCTATATTTCCGGAGAAACTTTATGCGACATAGAACGCCCCGGAGAGTGCCTGGTTATCAGCACATGGCAAACCGTTGATGACTGGAACAGATGGGTCCACAGCCAGGATAGAGCCAAAATGGACAAACAAATTGAGACCCTGACGGGGGAAAAAACAGAATATCGCATTTATTCACCAATGGTTCCCTGAGAAACTTTCGAGAAAATGCCGCCTACGATGGTCCAGTACGCAAACTTCGGATTTGTGGTTTGACAAGCAGGTCAAATCAACCCTGGAGATTTAATATGGACGATAAAACTCAGACATTATTTGAAAAAATCGGTGGCGAACAAACCATCCGCAATCTGATCCACGAATTTTATGATCGCGTGATAGCCGATCCGGAATTGAAGCCGTTTTTCGAAAACGCTTCGATGGACAAGCTGCACCGAATGCAACGCGAGTTTTTTAGTGCCGCGCTCGACGGCCCGATCACATACTCCGGCAGACCCCTCAGCCATGTCCACCATGGAAGAGGGATTACAAAGCATCACTTTACCCTGTATGTGGGTCACCTCATTGATACTCTCCAGGATCACGGGATCAATGACCAGGATGCGCAAGAGATTATTGGCCGAATCAGCACCTACGCAAACGAAATCACAGGTGATGTCGGATCAGCAGGATAAACTGCACGCCATACCATATGATTTATGAAGAGTTTCGGCTTCAGGTTGCGGCTTCCGCATAACGCGTATCGATCTATAAATCACGTTTTTGGCAACCGCCTAGAAGGAAAACGGGGCGACCTGAATTCCCAGCCAAGTTTTTTTCGCTGCGATGGATCAAACTGGCACTATCCGGCGCAACAACCGCCCCGGCAGGGTCTCGGCCGACACCATGGCCCCGTAGGGACACACTTCGATACAGCAGTAGCAGCGGATGCAGGCATTGTAGTCGAATTCCAACCGGTCGTCCTGGCATCGAATGGCGTTCGCCGGGCAGAATTGCCAACATTCCCCGCACAGGCGGCACTTTTCCGGATCGGCCTTCGGGCGCCGGATAAGATGGCGGCGCATCAAGGGCTGCAACCATTCCGGGCCGAAATGGGTCACGCCGGATTCCGGGAGCTGAAATGCGGCCGGGGCCCGGCCATTGCCGTTGACCAATGTGGGGTGGTGCGGCAGGGATAGAACGTCGGCGGCGGCCAGGGTGGGCAACTGCGACGGGGGGAAGCCGACCAGGTCGCACACCGCATGATCGGCCGCCAAGGCGCTGGTGCTGCCGATCAAAACCCCCACCGGCACCGGGTGACCGGCCTTGCCCGGGCCATGCCCCTCCAGGCCCAGGATGCCGTCGATAAGGGTGTAGACGGGGCGTATGGCCTGATGGATCTGCACCACCAGGCGGGCGAACATGGCCTTGTCGATGCCGGCCCGCATGTGCCATTGCGTCTTTTTCAATCCCACCACACAGCCGAAGGTGTTTTTCACCCCCAGGGTCAGGGTCATCTGGCTGTGGGTCTTCAGCTTCGCCAGATTGATCACCGCATCGGCCTCCAACGCCGTTTCGGCCAGGGGCACCTTGCCGAAGGGCGGTCCGATGTCCATGGTTTTTTCATGCTCAAAGGCCTGAAAGGGCACGTCCAGATCCTGCAGGGCCTCCCGGTAGCCGCCGACGCGATGGATGCGGGCCATGCTGCCCACGGCCGGGCTGTCGGCGATGATGGGCGTGCCCCCATGATCCCGGACGAACCGGGCCACGGCGCGCACCACCAGGGGATGGGTGGTGATGGCCTGGTGCGGCTTGGCCGCCAGCAGCAGGTTGGGTTTGATCAACACCCGCCCCCTGGCCGCAGCGGCAACGCCGCCGTTGGTCAGCATGCGGTAGATGGTGGGCTTCAGCCCGTTGTCATAGGCGGCAGGACGGATTTCAACGTCGGCCATCATTCCTCCGGATGAATTGCGGGACACGGGTTCCCAAGCGAAAGCGTATTGCCAGAAGCGTTGATCTTTATTTTGAGATAGGTTCTAATCGGAATCAATAGACAACCCGCAGAACAGACGGACTTATATCATGGTTCTTCTCCCAATTAGTTGGGAGAAAGGGTCCAAGGGGTCTAGGATTCAAGTGGCCAAGGGTTTGTTCTCTGGAGATTTAATCAGAGCTTTCAGCATTCGCTCGATTGGCCCCATTTCCACTGCTAATTTTGGAATAACGTTTCGATACACTATATAGATGCAAACAAAGGGCATATGCTTTTTGCCACACTTGCCATTCTTTGTAATTTTTTAGTATTTCACTTGGATCCTTGACCCCTTGGATCCTGGAACCCTTATGATCCCGAGATGCCCAAGCGGTAATACCCTGTGACCCAATTGCTCATTTGCACCAACTATTCGGGAGAAGACCCTATATCATGAATTGGCCCCATGACCATGACCAACATCATCGAAACCACTGATAAAGCCCTGGCACGCCGCATCAAACAGCATGTGGTCGGCCGCCCGCAATCTTTTTTTGCGGTGGTCCCGCCGGGGCTGGAACCGCTCTGCCGGGACGAGCTGGCCGGCCTGGAAGATCCGCCCGACGAAATGACCGTGACCACGGGCGGCATAGAGTTTACAGGACGTCTCACCACTTGCTACCAGGCCAACCTGATTTGCCGCACGGCCAGCCGCATCCTCATGCGCATCGGGCACTTCAAGGCCCGGCACTTCGATATGCTGGCGGAACGCACCCGCGCCATAGCCTGGGAGCTTTACCTGAAGTTCGGCATCCCCCTCGACATCCGGGTGACCGCCCGCCAATCGAAGCTCTACCACAGCCAGGCGATCGCCGACCGCATTCAAAATGCCGTGGCCGAACGCCTGGGCGCTGCCGGCCAAATAACAGGCCAGGATGCGTCCAATAAACCGGACCAGCGTCTCTGGGTCCGTCTCGAGAACGACCGGGCCAGCCTGTCCCTGGACAGTTCCGGGACGCACCTCCACAAGCGGGGCATCAAAACCGGCGGGGGCCCCGCGCCCCTCAGGGAAACCCTTGCCGCCGCGGCCCTGACGCTCTCCGGATTCCAGCCCGGCACCGTGCTCTGCGACCCCATGTGCGGCAGCGGCACGTTTGCCCTCGAGGCCGCCCTCATGGCGAAACAGATCCCCCCGGGCTGGCAGCGGACCTTTGCCTTCGAGGGCTGGCCCGCTTTTCGGCCGCCGCACTGGCAGTACCTCCGCCGGCAGGCCGCCGCCCGCTTTCGAACCCTGGCAGGGCCGCAAATTTTTGCCTCGGACCGCAGCCGTAAAGCCGTCGATGGACTGGCCGCCTTGCTGCCGGAATCCGGGCTGGCCGATGCCATCGATCTGCAGCAGCGCGACTTCTTCGATCTGACCGGGCCGGCCCTCAGCCCCACCCCCGGCCTGATCACGCTGAACCCGCCCTATGGCCGCCGGTTGGGCAAGCCGGAGGCCACCGGACGGCTCATCGGCGAAATCCTGCATAAACTGCAGGAAGATTTCCGCGGCTGGCAGGCCCTGCTGGTGCTGCCGGAAAAGCGCCTCCTGCGGCAGTTTCCCTTCAAAATCAAATCACAACCCGTCATGCATGGCGGACAGCCGGTATGGCTGGCCACGGGAAAGGTGCCTTCATGAACCGGAACGTCAAATTTGCCTGTCCCATGGACTGTTTCGATGCCTGCGGCCTGTTGGCCGAGGTGGCGGATGGACGCATCACCCGCCTGAAGGGCGATCCGGACCACCCGCTGACCCGGGGCCGCATCTGCACCAAGGGGAAAAAACTGCTGGAGCGGCTCTACCATCCGGAGCGGCTGTTGACGCCCCTTCTGAGGGATGGAGACCAATGGAAACCCATCTCCTGGAAGGCCGCCATCGACCTGATGGCCCGGCGGTTTGAAGACGCCATCCAAACCCACGGCAGCCGGTCCATCCTTTATTATGCGGACAGCGGCTACGGCGGCCTGGTGAAATCCGTGGACAACCTGTTTTTCGACCGCCTGGGCGGAGTCTCCGTCCCCCGGGGCAGCCTGTGCTGGTCGGCCGGCATCGCGGCCCAGCGCTACGACTTCGGCGATGTCCGCGGGCATGATCCCCGTGACATGGCCAACGCCCGCTGCATTGTGATCTGGGGACGCAACCCGGTGGCCACCAACCCGCACCTGGTGCCGTTTCTGCAAAAGGCCCGACAGCAGGGCACCCGAATCATCGTCATCGATCCCCTCCAAACCCCCAGCGCCCGGCAGGCCGATGTCCATTTGCAGCCCCAACCGGGTACGGACGGGGCCCTGGCCCTGGGGATGGCCCACCATCTGCTGGCCACCGGACGCGTCGACCAGGACTTTATCACCCAAAATACCCTGGGCTTCCGGCGTTTTTCAGAAACGCTCACCGATTTCTCCCTGGAAAAGGCCGCCGCCATCACCGGGCTGAGCGCCGACGTCATTCGGCAAACCGCCGAGCAATACGCGGACAATGGCCCCGCCTGCATTGTCATCGGCATGGGCCTCCAGCGCTATAGCAACGGCGGGAACACCGTGCGCTGCATCGACGCCCTGGCCGCCATGACCGGCAACATCGGCCGCAGCGGGGGCGGGGTCAATTTCGCCAACAAATCCATCGCCCACTGGATCGACCGGGACGCCGGCAGTCCGGCCCCGGCAGAACCGGCGCGCCCGCGCACCTTTCCGCTGCCCCGCATGGCCCGCTTCATCCGCTCGGCCACCGCCCCCCCCATCGAAGTCCTCATGCTGGCCAAGGCCAACCCCCTGGTGCAGATGCCGGACATCCGGGCCCTGGAAGCGGCCTTGAAGCAGGTGCCCTTCAAGATCGTCATCGACATGTTCATGACCGACACGGTCCGGGCCGCCGACCTGGTGCTGCCTTGCACCAGCATTTTCGAAGAAGAGGACCTGGTCTTCAGTTCCATGTTTGCGCCCTACCTGAACTACTCCGCCCGGGTGGTGCCGCCCCCGGAGGGGCTGGTCAGCGAATACGACCTGTTCCGCCGCCTGGCTAAACGGATGCATCTGGAAAATTATCCCGACATCCCGGCCCGCCAATATCTTGAAAATGCCATCCGGCCCCTGACCCGGGCCTTCGGTGTCACCATCGAAGGCCTGCAGAAAGCGGCCTTTAAAATTCCCGACGCCGACATCCCCTGGGCCGACGGCAACTTCGCCACACCGTCCGGGCGCTATGAATTCTATTCCCGCCCGGCCCGGGAGGACGGGGGCCAGGCCCTGCCGACCTTTCGGCCGCCCCACATTGCCCCGGCGGATTATCCCTTTCGACTGCTGACCCCCCACCATGCCCACTCGCTGCACTCCCAGCATTTCGCGTTTCGCTTCGACCGGCCGGCGGCCGCAATCCATCCGGAAGACGGCGCCCGGCTGGATATAGAAAACGGCCAAGCCATCCGGGTCGTCAGCCCCCAGGGCCACATCCGGGCGACAGTGGAACTGGATCCGGGGGTTGCCCCGGGGATTCTTAAGATCGAACAGGGATGGTGGCAGCAAAGCGGCGCCGTCAACAGCCTTACGACGGACACCCTTTCGGACATGGGGGAGAATGCCGCCTATTTCGAATCCTTCTGCCGGATCGAACCCGACGGCAGCCTAACCGGAGAAAAGCGCCCATGAAACCCAAACCCCAATCGGCCAGCCAATCCATCCTGACCCATTTCCTGCTGCCGGAGGATGCCAACCCGGCCGGCAACATCCACGGCGGCGTCATCATGAAGCATATCGACAGCGCCGCCGGCGTGGCCGCCTTCCGCCATGCCCGCCGCAACGTGGTGACGGCCTCCATCGACCGCCTGGACTTCATCCACCCGGCCTTTGTGGGCAACCTGCTGATGCTCAAGGCCAGCGTCAACCTAGCCGGCCGGACCTCCATGGAAGTGGGCGTGCGGGCGGAAACCGAAGACCTCCTGAGCGGCAAGATCCAGCACGTGGCCTCGGCCTATCTCACCTTCGTGGCCCTGGACGCGGCCGGTCACCCCACCCCGATTCCGGAACTGCTTCTGGAAGACGAACAGCAGCAGCGCCGCCACCGCATGGCCCGGGCCCGCCGCAAGGCCCGCCTGGCGGAAAAACAGCAGGAAACCGCCTGCGACGAAGATCCGGACCAGTGTCCCACCTAACAACCGATTGCGCCCCGGCGCTTTATTTCCCGCCAAACGGTCTTATGATTTTAGGGTGTACGCAATTTACATCCGTCAACGAGAATTAATAAAAAAAACATTTTCGGTAAGGTTATGAAAAACGCGCCAAGCTCAAGGCGCGCGAATTTTGAGGAGCGAGGCGTACATTTGTACGCCGCAGTGACTTCGAAATGAAGCGCAACGCCGAGATTGGACGTTTTGCATAACCTTACGAGGAGGAACACATGGCCCAAGTAACCCTCAAAGGCAATCCCGTTCAAACCAGCGGCAACCTGCCCGCCGTGGGCGAAGCCGCCCCCGACTTCACCCTGGTGGACAAAGAACTGCAGGAGATCTCTCTTAAAGACTACGCCGGGAAAAAAGTCGTGCTGAATATCTTCCCGAGTCTCGACACCCCCACCTGCGCCATGTCCGTGCGCCGGTTCAATGCCGAAATCAGCAGCCGGGACAACGCGGTGGCAGTCTGCATCTCCATGGACCTGCCCTTTGCCCATGCCCGCTTCTGCGGGGCCGAAGGTCTCGAAAAGGTCGTATCGGCTTCGGCCTTTCGCCATAACGAATTCGGCGACCGCTACGGGGTGCGCATCACCGACAGCCCCCTCCAGGGTCTTTTCGCACGGGCGGTGGTGGTCGTGGATGAAAACGGCCGTGTGGCCTACAACCAGCTTGTCCCCGAGATCGCCGACGAGCCGGACTATGATGCGGCGCTCCAGGCCCTTGCCTGACCCGACCCTTTCATGGCAATTGGCATGTAAATTTACGTTGATCCGGAAGACAACCGACGACGCCCGCCTTGCCGTGCATGGCGGGGGAAATCGCCAACACCCCTGTGCGGGATGGAACCACCATGTACCTGGCCGCCGTTCCCGAAAAACGATGGTACCGCTTCATGATCCGGGAGTCCTACTGGGACGGGGACTGCTACCGCAGCCGCAATCTTGTGGACCTGGGAGGCGATCCTGCCGAACACATCGTCTATCCGGGCGGACGCGCCTACTACATCGATCCGGATCTCGAAGAGGAGATCCGAAGCCGCGGGGGCCATCCCGGCCCGGACGAACTGGACGATTTGCTGTGGCCCTTCGTGGATGAAGACATCCGTTATGCTGTCGGCAGCTTTCGCCGGCGCCAGGGGGCTACGGAAACAGCCGCATCCGCCCGGCGGCAACCGGTGCATCTTTTCGACAAGCGCCGGATGCATTTCCTGCGTTTCGGCCGGATGGACCAGGGCCCCATCGGCCGGGTCCCGAAAAAAATTTTCAGGCCCGTGCGCGACCGGTCCCGGGACGAAATCGAACAGTATTTCCTCCAGTCCGAACGGATTCTGAAGGCCCACGAGCGCAAGGCTTATATCTACGTGATCTTCGACCTGCAGCGCTTTTTCAGCGAGTTGTGCGCCAAGACCATGCCCCAGGCCCTGGACCAGGAAGCGGTGGATGCCTATTTCCTTCAGGAAATCTGCCGCCTCAACCAGGATGCGGCCTTCTGGTCCGGCATGCCCATGCGCGACCATCTGCAGGACTACCTCGTACGTTATCTGACCCTGTATTTCGATCTGGATTACGGGCACACGGATTTTCTGGAAAACCTTTTCAACCAGTTCCGCAATGCCCACCGCCGCCACCGCTGGCCGTCACCGCAGCAGACGGTGTCCCATGCGGAGGCCAGCCGGATTTTCGGCGTGGGGGAAGCAGCCCTGCGCAAAATGAACCGGCGGGACTTTTCACGGCTGTTCCGCCAAAAAGCCATGACCATGCATCCGGACCAGGGGGGGCGTCACAGCGACTTTGTGCGCCTTTCTGAAGCCTATAAAGCCATCATGGGAACCAAACGCCGGGGAGCCTAGCCCGAGTGATGCCATCGATCTTGACAACCCGGGCATTCACGCATAGTCTGCGCCTGCCATTTCAACCGCCTGAAGGGAGAATCGCCGGTTCGCCGGCGACAAATGCATTATGACCACATCCAATGACATGAACGCCCCGACACCGATCATCACGGTGGTGGGGTTTTCCGATGCCGGCAAGACCACGATGATCGAAAAACTGCTGCCTGAACTGAAACGCCGCGGTTACAGAGTCGGCACGATCAAACATGCCCACCATGGGTTTGCCATCGACCGCGAAGGCAAAGACAGCTGGCGCCATCAGCAGGCCGGCGCGGACGTTACCGCCGTAGCCGGACCCGACAAAGTCGCCATGGTCGTCAACACCCCGATTGAACGGCTGGAAGATGCCCGCCGGATGATAAGCGGCGTGGGCGTGGACCTGATCATTGCCGAAGGGTTCAAGTCCGCACGCATGCCCAAGGTGGAAGTGCTGCGGCATGCCGTGCACGCCAACCCGCTCTTTCTCGAAGACCCCGATCTGTTCGCCCTGGTGACGGACGTCCCCCTCACCCCCGGGGCCGCCAACGGCTTTGCGGTTTTCGGCCTGGAAGACATCCCGGCCCTGGCCGACCTGATCGAGTCGCGCTACCTCACCCCGACCGCTTCTCCCGACGCGTGATGACGGACGCCCAGCAGAAAAGCGAGGCCGCCGAGCCCCCGGGGCTGGCCTGGCCCCCGCTGGTCCGGGGAACCCTGCTCAAACGCTATAAACGCTTTCTGGCGGATGTGGCCCTGGAAGACGGCACCACGGTGACCGCCCACTGCCCGAACACCGGCAGCATGAAGGACTGCTGCGAACCGGGCCAACCGGTTTTCCTCTCGGTGCACGACAACCCCAAGCGCAAATTGAAATATACCTGGGAGCTCATCCAAATGCCGGATTCCCTGGTGGGGGTGAATACCCTGATGCCCAACCGCCTGGTCAAACACGCGGTCCAGACCGGCCAGGTGGCGGATTTAAGCGGTTACGCCCAGATGAAGCCCGAAGTCAGGATGGGAAACAATTCCCGGGTCGATCTTTTGCTGAAAGACGAGAAGCGCGGCACCTGCCACGTGGAGATCAAAAACTGCACCATGGTCCGCGACGGCCTCGCACGCTTTCCGGACGCCGTCACCAGCCGGGGGTTGAAGCACATTCACGAGCTCACGGACCAGCTGGGCCCGGGCCGGCGCAGTGTCATGTTCTATTTTATCCAGCGCATGGATGCCCATGCGTTCCAGCCGGCCGACGACATCGATCCCGCCTACGGACGCGCCCTGCGGGAAGCCGTGGCCCGGGGCCTGGAGGTTCTGGCCTATGACGTCCATATCGACCTTAAGGAAATTCGCCTGAACCGCCGCCTGCCCTGTCGGCTATAAAACTTGTAACCTCTTGATCTGATTTCCTATATCGTTTGACATTCCCCACCGGATGCATTATGCATAGGTCATATTGACTTCTCGTTGCAGATAAGAAGGCCCATGTCGGAAACCAACCTGAACCGAATTCTGGCCCCCCGTGAGAACCTGGCCCGCATTCTCGACAATCTCAAGGAAGGGGTCATCGCCCACGACCTGAAGCGGCGGATTTTCTTCTTCAATCACCAGGCCGAGCTGATCACCGGATTCAGCCGGGAAGAAATTCTCGGCCGGGACTGCCATGATGCCTTCGGCGCGCCCTTTTGCGGGGAGCGCTGCTCCTTCTGCGACCACAGCGAACTGCCGTCCCCGGCGGTCGACAAAAAAGAATACACCCTCAATATCACCACCAAAACCTGCGAAACCCGCCGCATCGAAATGAACGTAACCATGATGCGGGATGCTTCCGGGCAGGATGTCGGCGTCCTGGCCCTGTTTCGCGATATTACCGACGAATTGCGCTTGCAGCTGCAGTCCGGCAACCTGAGCCAATTCTCCAACATTGTCGGCCGGGACGCGAAAATGCTGCAGGTGTTCCAGCAAATCAGCGATGTGGCCGCCTACGACTACCCGGTCCATATTTTCGGGGAAACCGGCACCGGCAAAGAATTGGTGGCCAATGCCATCCACAATGAAAGCCGCCGGGCCGGAACGCCTTTTGTGCCCATCAACTGCGGGGCGCTGCCGGAGGGGTTGATCGAAAGCGAATTGTTCGGGCACGTCAAGGGGGCTTTTACCGGCGCCATCCGGGACAAAAAGGGACGTTTCGAGCTGGCCGACCGGGGGACCATCTTCCTGGATGAAGTGGCGGAGTTGTCCAAGAACATGCAGGTAAAGCTGCTTCGGTTTCTGCAGGAGGGCACCCTCGAACGGGTGGGGGGGGAAAAAACGATCGCCGTGGACGTCAAGGTGATCAGTGCCACCAACAAGGACCTCAAAGAAGAGGTTCGGCGCAAGAACTTCCGGGAAGACTTATATTACCGCCTGAGTGTCATCCCCATCTACATCCCGACATTGCGCGAGCGGCGTACCGATATCCCGCTGCTGGTCAACCATTTCATGCACGAAGCCGCGGTCAAGCATAATCAGAACCCGCTGCGCATCGCCAAAGAAGCCATGTCGCTTCTCATGGACTATACCTGGCCCGGCAATGTCCGGGAGCTGCAGAATGCCATCCAGTTTGCCCTGGTAAAATCCAGTGGGCGCATCATCACCAAGGATGACCTGCCCATGGAAATCCGCGCGTCCCGTCGTGAAACCCTGCGGCGCGGCCCCACCCGCAAACTGAACCAGGCCACCGTGCGGCGGGCCCTGGCCCAGACCGCCGGCAACAAATCCAGGGCTGCCCGCCTGCTGGGCGTGGGTCGGGCCACCCTGTACCGCTTCTTAAACGAGCATCCGGACCTGGCGGCCGAAGATAATTAGTGCCCATCCCTAAATGGCATCTTTCTGCCCCTGGCGGCGTTCTCGCGCGTTTTCAATCCTCGCAATAGCGGGCTATTCCTCCGGTTTAAAACGCGCTCGGGCCTTGCCAGGAACCAATATCTACCCTTTATGGACGGACACTAATTAGAAGGCGTAAGAATCCTGCTGGAATGGCGCCGCCCGGCCAGTCTTCTGAAAGATTTTTGAGGCCTTTTACTTGATGCCCAGTTCTTCCTTGAGCCAGGCCTTGACATCATTGTCTAGGGCGTAAACCCCTTTAAGTTCACAAACATCCTTTTCAAACCGCTGCGGCAGTTCGAACTGGGCCAGCTCCTTAGCCTCATCGGAGTTACGCTTGATCAGATAGATGATGTAGGGCCGCTGCCAGCAGTTCACCACGAAATAGGTGGTGTAATCCGACTTGGAGGCGATTACATAACCGTCCCCCCGGGCCCAGTTGTTTCCCCATTCCAGATAAAGCCGCACGGCTTCTTCCGGGGTCATGTTCCAGTCGATCTCGTCGATGATAGCCTGATTGCCGCGCAATTCTTCCAGTGTCATCATGGGTTCGTACCTTTCGGGCTGAAGTTTAACGGTTTCGTAAAAAGCCCGATATCAGTGTTACGCGTATCCTTCGTCACTGCGGCGTACATCAGTACGCCTCCCTCCTCAGGATTCGCAAGCCTTGATATCGGACCTTTTACGAAACCGTCTAAAATCTTATTTTCCGCGAAACCGTCAGGTTTTCGTCTCAGAGTCTGAGTCACACAAAAATAATGGGAAAATGATAACCATTGTGCCGGCCAGCGACAAGGCTCCTGTTGGGACAGGACATAAAAAAAGCAGGCGGAGCCGATACCGCGCTCCGCCTGCTCGTTAGGGTTGGATTGAGACCGTAATGGGGATCAGGCCGACAGTTGCTGACGGTCGCTCATGTCCATCAAGACGCGTTCGCGGGCCTTGTCGATGCCGAGGGCCTTGCGCTTGGCATCGATATGGGCGAGCATCATCCGGGCCATTTCATAGGGATCGGGGGTAAAGCCCCACTTGCCGATGCCCAATTCTTCGAGTCCCTGGAAGAGGTATTTGTGAAACTTGGTCTCTTCCACGATGGGGAAGGTCACGCCAAACACGGTGAAAACCCCGGACGCCACAAAGTAGTGCCCGATGCTGATGGCTTTCTCGCTCATCCACTCCGGCGCCGCGCCGGCCACGGGCAGATCGGCGATGCTTTCACCCAAACCGCCGGTCTTCACCATTTCCGCACAGGCAATCAGGATGCGGCTGTTGTCCACGCAGGACCCCAGTCCCAGAACCGGCGGCATCCCCACGGTTTCACAGACTTCCTTGAGCCCGGGACCGGCCAGGTGCGCCGCTTCCGGCGTGGTCAATCCGGCCTTGGCCAGGGCGATCTGGGAACACCCGGTCTGGACCACCAGGACGTCGTTGCGGATCAGTTCCTTGACCATTTCAACATGGACCCAGTCCTGCTTGACCCGCGGGTTGGTGCAGCCCACGACCCCGGCAACACCGCGGATGCGGCCGTTGATGATGTTGTCGTTGAGCGGCGTGTAGGAACTGCGGAAGGTGCCGCCCAGCATGTAATTGATGTATTCATGGGAAAACCCGTGGACACCGGTGCTCGTATTATTGGGAATTTCGATTTCGGCGGTCCGGTTGCCGAACCGGTTGATGGCCTTGATGACCATGGCATCGGTGCATTCCCGGGGATCATGCTCATGGAACTCGACATGCTCGGCGCCCTCGATGTGGCAGCGCGGGTTGGTGGTAATCAGCGGCGTCTTGTAGCAATCGGCCACGGCCACTAGGCCCTGCTTGATGCACTGGACGTCGACGCACATGGCATCTACGGCCCCGGTGACCAGCACGGTTTCCGTGGACATGAAGTTGCCGGCATGGGGGATACCGTGACGGGAAAGCATCTCCGCCCCGGAACAGCACATACCCAGCAGGTTGATGCCCTTGGCGCCGGCCGCCTTGGCTTTTTCCACCAGCGCCGGGTCCGTGACCGACACGAGCATGGATTCAAACAGGTTGGGCTCATGACCGTGCACGATGATATTGACCTGATCTTCCTTCAGGCAGCCCATGTCCACATCCACCGCCACCGGGGTGGGCGTGCCGAAAAGAATGTCGGAAATCTCGGTGGCCACCATGGAGCCGCCCCAGCCATCGGACAGGGCGGTACGGCTGCACTGCTTGGTAATGTTTTCGTAATGCTGATCCACGCCCATGTGGGTACGGTGCATGAGCTCCATGATCTCCCGCATGGCGCCCCGGGGAACGATGCCCAGTTTGCGCCAGGTTTCGAGGGTCTTCTCGGGAACCCGTTTGGCAAAAGGAATTTCACCCTCTACCTGGACATAGGTCCGCTCCAGTTCCTCATAGAGATCGATCGCGATTTCCTTGGCGCTGCGCCCCTCGGTTTCAATGCCGATTTCCTGGGCGACACTCTCCAGTTTATGCACATCCTTGATCTGGTACTCATCGATTTTACCGTTCACCACCTCCCGGAAGAGATCCAGCATGCTCATGCCGTGATCCGTATGGGCGGCAGCACCGGAGGCCACCATGCGGGCAAAATTGCGGGCCATGATGGTGTCGATGGTGGCACCGCAAACCCCTACCTTGTCGTAAGGCGATTTGGCATTCAGCCGGCAGGGCCCCATGGAGCAGTGTTTGCAGCAGGCCGAATCCGCCCCGATCGGACATGCTTTCATGTTCGCGGCACGGTCAAAGGCGGTTTCCACACCGTCGCGCTTGGCCTTATCGATCATCTGGGCGGTGGATTCACAAATGGTGACGTCCTTGGTGACGATCTCCTTCTTGGAGACGATTTTCTTCTTTTCCATTTTGACTCCTTTCCTAAAGGGGTGGCAAATGCCGGTTTATTGGTATGGTTGATAGTCCTTTTGCAAAAATGCGGGGCATCATGCCGGGCTCGCCGTCGAAACAACGATTGGCGTCTACAGTGCCGCGCCGGGGCGGCCCTGACAGGCAACATGATTCAGGAATACGGGTGTCGCGTGCAGCAGATGACGATCAGACCAGTTAGTGAACGGAATTGAAAAGCAAATATCAGACCAATTGCAAATCAGGCATCATTCAAACAGACAGGGAAGGGGAAAATTCAGAGGCAAAATAGCGGTAATGCCATGGAAACCCCTTATTTTAAATGAAGATTAAAAGTCAAGCAGGAATTTCCCCAACGCTTTGCCAGGATGCGACGATCGAACGTCGTCCTTCCAAGAAGGTCTAAAAGCGCCTATCCTGAGACATCTGCCTGATACACCTCAATCCCTGCGGCAACCCTTAAAACGATTATTTAATATATTTTTAATCAGTTAGATCAGATAACGTGACAGAGCTATCACAGGTGGCCATTGCCGGATGAGCCGCCCCCGCTAACCTCAGGGGGTGATTGGCGGCTAACAGGCGATCGTTTCGGTCAAACATCTTGAAGCCTCCGAAAACCATCGTACGCCAAAACCCTTTACCAGCAATAGATAATAATAATTGTTCCTATTACTATTATCTAATTAAGCCATCGGCTGTCAAGCAGGAACTGGGTCGAATTGTAGCAAAAAGACACTTATGTATCATTTTTAATTTGATACATTTTCCGGACGAAACCACTCCAACAGGCAACTATCCGGGTTAAAGGCGCGATCAGGCCGGCCGGAAACCATTTTGGAATTTGGGATTGAAAGAGGGCCGCAATTATAATATTCACGAAATCATGACGGGGCCGGGAAGCGCCCGGTCATGTTCTGCAATGGAATTTCCCGCCAGTGAAAGGATGCGCATATGAATGACAAATCGGTCAAAGTCTATTCCCTGAGCACCTGCAGCCATTGCAAAGCCACGAAAAAGCTGCTGGATGAGTGCACCATTCAATTTGAATTCGTTGATGTGGATCTGCTCGAAGGAGAGGAACGCAAAGCCATGGTGGAAGAAGTCAAGGCGGTCAATGAACGCTGTTCTTTCCCCACCATCATCATCGGCGACAAAACGATCGTCGGCTATAAAGAAAAGGAAATCAAGGAGGCGCTGGGCCTGTGATGGATGCCGAAAAGCTCTATACCATGCTTGCCGAGACGCAGGCGGCCAAAGGATACGTTTTCAATGAAGACCGGGCGCGCACCATGGAGTTGCTGGAAGCCCTCCTGAAAAACAAGGAACGCTACGGCTATATGGCCTGCCCCTGCCGCCTGGCCTCCGGGGATCGGGAGCACGACAAGGACATCATCTGCCCCTGCGTCTACCGGGAACCGGATGTCAAAGAATACGGGAGCTGCTACTGCAACCTGTACGTCTCCACCGCCTGGAACACAGGGGCCATTCACCGGGAGTACGTGCCGGAACGGCGCCCCCCGGAAAAGATCATCTTCTGAATCGCCCTCCCCGGCACGCCCGGCACCACAAAAACATGGCGCCCGACCTAAGGCTGCGGCCTGAGCTCGGGCGCCACGTGAACAATTCCATCTAAAATTTGACGGTTGGTCCTTTATCGAGCCGCAGGCCTACGCCGATATGTGAGCATTGCGCAGCGCGCTGCAACGCCGCCCTGGGACATGAGATGAGGTCTGGCAAGATAAAACGCCATGCCAGGCCTTAGGTCGCGTTTCGGAGCAAGACGCAACGCGCCTGCGCAAGCGCAGTCCCGCCGCTGGCGGGATGAGCATTGTGGAGCGTTCTGCAACGCCGCCATGGAACGCGAGATGAGGTTTGGCACCCCTTTTTAGCCGAAGTCGTCGAACGCGATCATCTCCCGCTCAACACCCAACGAATCCAGCATGTTCATCACCGCGCTGATCATCATGGGCGGGCCGCAGAGGTAGTATTCGATCTCGGCGGGATCTTCGTGGTCCTTCAGGTAGAGATCGTGCGCCACCTGGTGGATAAAGCCGACGGGGCCGTCCCAGTTGTCTTCCGGCTGGGGCTCTGAAAGGGCCACATGGTAGGAAAAGTTGGGGAAACGCGCCTGCAGGTCTTTGAATTCTTCGTCGTAAAACATCTCCTGGCGCGATCGGGCGCCGTACCAGAAGGTCACTTTCCGGGAGGTGCCCACGTCCAGCAGCTGGTTGAAAATGTGGCAGCGCATGGGCGCCATGCCGGCACCGCCCCCCAGAAAACACATTTCACGCGCGGTGTCCTTCACGAAAAAATCACCGTAGGGGCCGCTCAAAACCACCCGGTCGCCGGGTTTCAGGTTGAACACGTAGGAGGACCCCACGCCGGGCGGCAGATCCATCTGCCCGGGGGGCGGTGTGGCGATCCGGATCGTGAACCGTAGAAGCCCTTTTTCCGACGGCGGGTTGGCCAGGGAATAGGCCCGGTTGACGGGTATATCCGTCCCGGCCTTGAGGGACAGGAGATTGAACCGTTCCCAGGCGTCCCGGTAGCTTTCGGCCACGGTGAAATTCGAAAATTCCGCCTGATATTCCGGCACATCGATCTGCATATAGGCCCCGGCCGTGAAGTTGACCTCTTCGCCTTCGTCCAGCTTCAGCACCAGCTCCTTGATAAAAGTGGCCACATTGTCGTTGGATACCACCGTGGCATTATACTTCTGGATGTTGAAAATCTCTTCGGGGATGCGGACCTTGAGGTCCTGCTTGACTTTCAGCTGACAGGCCAGACGGTAGTGGTCGAGTCGCTCCCGGCGGCTCACCAGCGACAATTCCGTCGGCAGGATGTCGCCCCCGCCTTCAACCACCTGGCACTTGCAGGTGCCGCAGGTTCCCTTGCCGCCGCAGGCGCAGGGAATAAGAATGTCATTGTCCAGCAATGAGGCCAGGAGGGTCTTGTTCAATGCGGTGGAAACGGCCTTGTCGTCGTCATCGTTGATCACGATGCGGCGGTCCCCTTTGATCACGACCCGGCCTTCCACGAAAAGCAGCATGCCCACCAGCAGAAGGATCACCGCCAGGAACACGGTTGTACTGATAAGATAGATCAAGGCCTGTCCCCCGTTTGTTGAACCTTTACCCGTCGTATGCCAACGGCCCCCAAACGCAACCGCCGGGGCCTAAAGCGTTATCCCGGAAAACAGCATGAAAGCCATGGCCATGAGGCCCGTCGTTATCATGTTGATCCCGAAGCCCTGCAGGCCCTCGGGAACGTCGGCGTAACGCAGCTTCATCTTGATGGTGGCCATGGAAACAATGGCCAGCATCCACCCGATGCCGGAACCGGCGCCATAGACCACCGTTTCCGCAAAGGTGTATTGGCGCTCCACCATGAAAAGAGAGGCGCCCAGCACCGCGCAATTGACGGTGATCAAGGGCAGAAAAACCCCCAGGGCGTTATACAGGGCCTGGGAGTAGCGATCGATGACCATCTCCACCATCTGGACGATGCCGGCGATAACCGCAATGAACAGGATCAGCTTCAGGAAACTCAAATCCACGTCGGGCAGCCCGATCCAGGCCAGGGCCCCCGGCGCCAGGAGATAACGATAGATCAGCCAGTTGACCGGTGTCGTGATGGTCAGTACGAACACCACCGCAATCCCGAGCCCCAGGGATGTTTTGAGATTCTTGGACACCGCCAGGAAGGAACACATACCCAGGAAGTAGGCCAGCAGGATATTGCCGACGAAAACCGAATTGACGAAAATACTGACGAGGTTTTCCATTACAGGGATCCTCAGCGGTTCAGGAGGGCATGTTCAAGCCAGACAAACAGACCGATCACGATAAAGGCGCCCGGCGCCAGAAGCATCAGGCCCATGTTCATGTACCCCATGTCGTAGAACGCCTGGGGCACCACCTGGAAGCCCAGAAGCTTTCCCGATCCCAGGAGCTCCCGGAAAAAAGAGACCCCCACCAGCACCGAGCCGTAGCCGATCCCGTTGGCCAGGCCGTCGACAAAGGCCAGGTAGGGCGGGTTGGACATGGCACAGGTTTCCGCCCGCCCCATGACGATACAGTTGGTGATGATCAGTCCGACAAAAACCGACAGCTGTTTGCTGATGTTGTACAGGAAGGCCTTGAGCACTTCGTCCGCAATGATCACCAGGGTGGCAATGACGGCAACCTCCACAATAATGCGGATATTGCGGGGAATGACGTTGCGCATCAGGGAAATGATCAGATTGGAAAAGGCCACCACGAAGGTCAATGCCAGGGCCATGACGATGGCCGTGTTCATCTGGACGGTCACGGCCAGGGCAGAGCAGATGCCCAGAACCTGTTTGGATATGGGATTGTTCTGCCAGAGCGCATCGGCCACCGTGCGGTAGGTTTCCGTTCGCGTGATCTTCATGACGGCGGTTGACATACGAGTGCCTTCTCCGGAATTTTGAGCATGCCCTGATTGCGGAAATGCAGGGACACGGGTTCGTAGGTCTGCAGGATGTCCTGCAACCCCTCGGACAGGTATTTACCGGTCATGGTGGCGCCGCTGATGCCGTCCACGTAGTTGGGCTGTAAATCCTGGCGGATGACATTCTTCACAGCGCCTTTGGCGATCCCGATGGAAACGAAATCACCCGACGCATCGATGATGCGCTTGCCCACAAAATTGCGCTGAAACCACTGGTTTTCGATTTCGCCCCCCAGGCCGGGGGTTTCGGCATGCTGATAAACGGAAAACCCAGCCACCGTACTGCCATCCGTATCCAGGGCCAGGTAGCCGTAGATCCGGCCCCACAACCCGCGGCTGTCTACCGGCAGAATATAGGCCTTCACCTGATCATCCTGCAGGTAGAGGTATAACGGCATGGCATTGACCGGCGCCGCTTCGGCGGACAACACCCGCCCCTCGTCACTGACGGAAATGCATTGAATGGAGGCCTGATAGAGGGCCTTGATGTCCTCGGCCGCGTAAGGTTGGCCCGGCACCACCGCCCCGACCGCCTGAAGAATGTTCTTCTGGCGGTCCACCAGTGCGTTTTCCCGCTGGAAGGCCTTCAGACCGGTGGAGGCCATGGTCAGCAGCAGGCTGCAGACCACACACAGAACGGTCGCAAACAGGATGGTTTTGACCCCGTCAGACATGGCGTCCTCTGGTTGAATCGCCGGTTGGACGGCTTTGAAAAACGTTCGTTATCAAGACGTGCAAGGTCAGAGGGGCGAGGCGTACACCAAGTACGCCGCAGCGACGAAGACCGCCGCACAACGCCGATATCGGGCGTTTTACGAAGCCGTCAGACATTGGAAATCCTTCGCCGCATCCGCCACTGCATTTCGATATGGTCCAGTAGCGGGTTGAAGAGATTCATGAAAAGGATCGCCAGCCCCACGCCTTCGGGAAAGGCCGGGTTGAACACCCGGATCAGGACGGTCAGCATCCCGCACATGAATCCGTAAACCCACTTGACGTGCTTCATATGGGTGGCCGACACCGGATCGGTGGTCATGTAGACGATACCGAAGGCCGACCCGCCCATGATCAGATGATAAAACGGATTGAGCGAAAGGAAAGGCGCCGAATCCGGCCCGGCCACGAGGTTGAGGAAATAACCCGTGCAAAGCACCCCCAGAACGCCCCCCAGTATAATACGGTAACTGGCAATGCCCAGCAGGATGAGGAAGAGAGCGCCGGCCACGCACAGCAGGGTCGAGGTACCGCCGACACTGCCCGGATAAAGTCCGCCGATCAGCTTGGCCCCGCTGTAACCCACCCCCGTCAGGGTCTCCTCCACCGTCTGGCTGGCCGGAGTGGATACGGAAACGGAGAGCGGGGTGGCCGCCGTAAACGTGTCCACCACCGTTTCACGTGCCCCGCTGAGAACCGTCCAGACCTGATCACCGGAAAGGCTGACCGGATAGGCAAAATAGAGAAAGGCCCGGCCGGTGAGCGCCGGGTTCAAAAAATTGCGGCCGGTGCCGCCGAAGACTTCCTTGCCGATGACAATGCCGAACGATATGCCCAGGGCCACCTGCCAAAGCGGGGTACCCGGCGGCAGCGTCAGCGGGAACAGCATGCAGGACACGAAAAGGCCTTCGCTGATTTCATGCTTGCGGACAACGGCAAACAGGATTTCCCAGGCAAAGCCCACCACGTAGGTGACGATCACCATGGGCAGCACAAGCCAGGCCCCGCTCCATACCACCGGCAGAAATCCGGTGGAAAGCCCTGACGCCAGCCGGGACTGGTAACCCGCATTGAAAATTCCGAAACACAGGTGGGGGATCAGGGCTACGATCACCAGGGCCATGAAGCGCTTGACATCCAGGCTGTCCCGCACATGGGGCAACCCCCGGGAACGCTCGATGGGTCCGAAAAAAATCGTTTCGATGGACTCATAGAACGGATACAGCCGGTGGTAAGCCCCCCCTTCTTCGAATCGGGGTCGCAGGGCATCGAATAGGTTGCGCATGGCTTTCATGGCTTAACCCTGTTCTTTGCGATAGGCGTGTTTGGCCGCCCGCAGGGTGGCCGCAAGTTCAATCTTCGAAGGACATACGTAGGTGCACAGGCCGCATTCGACACAGTCCAGCAGGCCGTGGGCCAGATATTCCTCCACCTCTTCGGCCAGAATGCTCTTGTAGGTCATCTGGGGCCAGATATCCACCGGACAGACCTCGGCGCAGTAACCGCAGGCAATGCAGGCCCGGTGACCGCCGTTCACATTGGTCGTCATCGGCAGGGGGTTGCGCCGCAGGGCGGACAGGAAAGTCCGCGAATGACTGGGCTTGCCGAATCCAGGCCGAAACAGGGTCAGGAAGTCGGCCGCCTCCGGTTCGGGCAGAACCATCAGCGCGGTTTCATAAAACCCCATGTGGCCTTCCGGATCGCCGCTAAAGCCCCGCAGGGTGCCCCCCACCGCGAATCGCGGCGCTTTGCACTGGATTTCGCCTGCCAGATGGGCGATGGGCGCCCCCATCCGGGATGCCACGTAACGGGGGTTGGCAACACCGGATCCGGCCACGGCAAAGAGCCGCTCGGTGGGGTACTGCCCCGATTGCAGCATGCGGGCCACAAGCAGCAGGTCCTGGCCCGTAATGAACCAGGCCTGGTTGTCGTCCGGCGATTGGCGCACGCGGTACAACAGCACCCCGGAGTCGTCCGTGGGGTAGCGCCCCTGAACCTTATGGGTGATGATATCCTTGTAAGCCTCGCAAAAGGCCTGATCGTCGGCATCGGCATGCACGTGAACAACCGGGCACAGCCGCTTCAACACGCGGAGCCCGAACGTGAACACCTCACGCTGGTTTTCCAGGTAGCGCGCGGGGGGAACCTGAAAAGGTTCGCGGGCATCCAGGCTGACGTAAATAGCCGGCGGTTCGACGTCCGGATCCGCGATGGCGCGGTAGGGGAAAGCGCGCAGGAAAGGCCACACACCACCTCTTAGCAACAAGTCCACCAGGTCAGCCCGCGGAAGCCGGTCCAGCGCTTCCGGTTCCAAGGGTGCGGCCAGGGATCGGACCGGCTCATCCGCCGCGTCCCGTTGGATCACCACCGCCTGCAAAACCCGGCGCGGTCCGAATTGAATGCGCGCCACCTGCCCGCCCCCCGGGGACAGGAATTGCAGACGGGGATTGGATTTATCGGTGAAAAGCACGTCGCCCACGGCCACCTGGTCACCTTCTTTGACCGCCAGACGCGGTCGGATGAAGGGAATATGCTCGGGGAGCACGGCAACGGTTGGCGGGGGAGCCGGTTTGTCCACCACTTCAAGCGGCGCCCCCTGGATGGGGAGATCATATCCCTTGGCGGTTCGGACAGATATCATGGATTCCGGGATCTATTTAGTGTCCATCCATCTCTGGACGAACACTATTTAAGGGAGGTTGTCGATAGCAACGACGATACCATAGCAACAGGAAGATCCCTACCACCTTTGCGTTTTCTTTTCAACTAGCACCGTCTTGCCGCGCCCCTTGCGGCATGCGCCGCAGCGCCATCACTACGAAATGCCGGGGCGAAATTCAGACTTGACTTTTTCAGACACTGATTCCATTGTTATGCTAAGTATATCAAAGATATTCGGTAAGATGCCAACGCGGTTAACCCTGTCGACAGAAAGGGATAAACGAATGAGCACCATCGAAAAACGCCAGGTCTGCAAATGTGAAAACTGTGGTAACGAAGCCGAAATGGTGGTGACCTGCACCCTGCCGGACACCCCGGAAAGCCCACCGGAAAAGGCCACGGCCAAAACCCCCGACGGACAATCCGACCACAAAGTCAAGGGCCATGCCACCTGCAGCCATTGCGGCAACGAAGCCGATATGTGGATCGATATCTAAACGCGCCATTCGCGTTGTGTCGCCCCGATACGAAACCACCCGCATCCAAGGGAGAAATTATCATGGAAGAATGCACCCCCACGGTCAACACCGGTCTGCGCGGTGTGACGGTTGCGAGTACGAAAATCAGCCATGTGGACGGCGCGGCCGGCAAACTCATTTACCGGGGCTATCTCGTCAAAGATCTGGCCGAAAGCTCTTCCTATGAAGAGGTCGCCCATCTGCTGTTGCACGAACACCTGCCCGATCCCGAGGAGTTGACCGCGTTCAATGCGTTTCTATCCCAGAACCGGGCCATCCCGGAAGCGATGATCGAAATCCTGCAGCGCTGCCCCCGGAACGCCAACCCCATGGACATCCTCCAGGGCAGTGTCTCCCTTCTGGCCAGCGACGACCCCGATCTGGACGATCGCAATCGTGAGGCCAGCATCCGCAAAGCCGGACGCCTGATCGCCAAATTCCCCACCGTCATGGCGGCCTGGAACCGGATTCGCAATGGCCAGGCGCCGGTGGCGCCCGATCCCGATCTGAGCCACGCCGCCAACTTCCTGTACATGCTGAACGGGGAAAAACCGGACGAGGAACTCACCCGGTTCTTCGATACCGGCCTGGTGCTCCATGCCGAGCATTCATTTAATGCATCGACGTTTTCCGCCCGCCAGGTGGCATCCACCCGCGCCCATATGTATAGCGCCGTGGCCGCCGCCGTAGGATCCCTGTCCGGCGAACTGCACGGCGGGGCCAATGTCCGTGTCATGGAAATGCTTCTTAAAATCGGGGCGGTGGAAAACGTGGACGACTATGTCATGGGCGAACTGGAGGCCGGACGGCTGATCTTCGGATTGGGCCATGCGGTTTACCAGACCGACGACCCCCGCGCCCATATTCTGGCCCCTATGGCCCAGAAAATGGGCGCGCGCATCGGCCAGCCCCAATGGTATGAAATCTCCCGCGTTCTGGAAAAACGCGGCAAGGCCATTTTCAAGGAACGCAAGGGCATCGATATCTATGTCAATGTCGATTTCTACAGCGCCTCGCTTTACTACGCCATGGGCATCCCGGTCGATCTGTTCTCGCCCCTTTTCGCCCTGTCCCGCGTGGCCGGCTGGGCCGCCCATGTCATTGAAGAACAATATGCCGATGCCGCCCCCAAACCGGCCCTGTATCGACCGAAATCGGATTATATCGGCGACTACTGCGGCCCGGATGAATGCAGCTTCGTCCCCATGGAAGACCGTTGAAAGACCAAACACCCTGGGCCCCCGTCAAAACGTATTAATCAGGGGGGATGGCATCCGATTCAGAAATGAGGCTCACTTGTTGAAAGAACGAGGTTTACGGATGACCCGCCAGCGCCGGGTCATCCTGGAAGAATTGCGCGCCACCAATCAGCATCCCAGTGCCGACGACCTCTACGGCCGGGTGAGAGAAAAACTGCCCCGTATCAGCCTGGGCACGGTCTATCGGAATCTGGAAATCCTGACCGAACTGGGCGAAATTCAGACCATCGCGCTGGCCGGCAACCTGAAACGGTTCGACGGCGTTGCCCGGAATCACTACCACATGCGCTGCCTCAACTGCGGCAACCTGGTGGACGCCCCCATGGAAGTGATCGACTCGCTGGAGCGGGCGCTTCAGGAAAAGACCGAATTTCGCGTCCTGGGCCATCATTTGGAATTCACCGGCGTTTGCCCGGCCTGCCAGGCCCTCCAGGATGAAAAAGAATAAAAACATCCATTACCCCGGACGGGTCAAAGCGCTCCAGGGGCCCCTCCCGAGGTGACGGGTTCAGATCCGAACTGGCATTCCAAAAAATCCGTGCGGCATTTGATGTCTTCACCACCGGCACCGCCCGGGATTGCGCATCCCATTTCCGTGTTTACCCTTTATAGAATCGATTGACCCGGCGGACTTCACCCTCCCGACGAGGCGAAACCGCGCGAACGTTCCTCACCTTCTGACCATGGATGCAAGGACCTATGGAAATATTCATAACAGGGGCTACCGGCTTTGTCGGCCACCACCTTACACGCCATTTTTTATCCCAGGGTCATGCGGTGACGGCCGTCGGCCGGTCGCCATCCCATCCCTGTGAGGGTGAAAACGGGTTTCGCTATGTGGTCGACGACACCACCCAGGAGGGTTCCTGGCAGGACCGCGTCCGACACTGTCAGGCCGTCATCAATCTGGCCGGGGCGACCATCTTCCGGCGCTGGACCGCCAAGGCCAAACAAACCATCCGCGAGAGCCGCATTCTGACCACGCGCCACCTGGTTCAAGCACTGCCGGACCGTCAAGACACGTTTGTCTTCAGTGCTTCCGGTGCCGGCTATTACGGCAGTTGCGGCGACCAGGCGCTGGATGAAGCGGCCCCCCCGGGGGATGATTTTCTGGCGCGTCTGTCCATGGATTGGGAAAAAGAGGCCTTGCAGGCCGAAGCGCGCGGCGCCCGTGTCGCCATCGGGCGGTTCGGCGTTATCCTGCACCCGTCGGGCGGCGCGCTGACCAAAATGCTGCCGGCGTTCCGGATGGGGGTCGGCGGCCCGATGGGAAATGGCCGCCAGTGGTTTCCCTGGATACACCTGGACGACGTGATCGCCGCCATCGATTTTCTCCGCAGCCAACCGGAACAAAAGGGGATCTATAACTTCTGCGCCCCGGAAACCGTTACCAACCGCGAGTTTGCCCGCCGTCTGGGACGCCACCTGCAGCGACCGTCCTTCTTTCCCGCCCCGGGCCCCTTCATGCGGCTGCTGCTGGGAGAAGTCAGCGCCGTTCTGCTGGGCAGCCAGCGGATCCTGCCCCAGCGGCTGCTCACCAGCGGTTTTCCATTCGGCTACCCGACATTGGATGCCGCCCTCGACGCCATCATCGCAGCAGACGCCCGCACTTGAGAAACGGCCGACCGTGCTTACGATAATCCCGCCAACCATGCCACCCTTTTTCAAAGGAGACGACGTTTGACAACCTTAGCCGATCTTGAAGGCACCGCACGGGAGCTTTTCATGGCCTTGTACCGCGCCACGGAAGGCAATCCGGAAGCCCAGATATCCATGTATACCATCGGGGAAACCATTGGTTTGGACCGCGATGCCAGCACGGCCGCGGCAGAGGATCTGATGGCACAGGGCATCGTTGAAATCCGCACCCTTTCGGGCGCCATTGGACTCAGCCATGACGGTGCCGGCCTGATGGCCGACGAACCCGGCAGCGACAACAGCGCATCCCCGCGTTTGGGAACGGAATCCCCCCTGAATGCCACCCAGGGCGAAATGGTGGCGCAGGTGTTGACGGTGCTCAAGTCGGAACTGGGGGAAAGCGGACTGGATTACGAGACGCTAGGCGAGGTGATCGCCGATATACGCACCATCGAAGCCCAGATGACAAGCCCCCGGCCCAAAACGGTCATTATCAGGGAAAGCCTGACCTCGCTCCGGGATGCCGCCCGGGCCAAGCGGCAAACGCAATGGCAGCAGCGCCTGGAGGATTTTCTGAAATAGTTGAAGGACCGGCCAACGTTGGTGGGACGGATGTGGAAAATCAGATGCAATGGGTTTGGATCAAATCCATTTCGCGGGGACCGGGCGGTCGCCAGGAAACCCGGTAGAAAGCCTCCCCCCCCAGGCGGGCCACTTGTTTAAGGACGGCGATGCGAAACCGTTCTTTCGCTTCGGGGTGGTCTTCCACCCAGACGACCCGGTTCAGATCGAGATTGAAATCTTCACAAATCTGCTTGGCCAGATCCGGCATGCAGTTGGCTACCGAAGCACCGTCGCCGGAATCGGTAAACAGGACCACATGGGGTTTGAGAAACACCACCCCGGGGGCACCCTGGGAAAGGTCGACAACACGCAGGTGATAAGAGCTTCGCCACCAGCTGATGGGGCGCTTCTTGACTGTCGTATTCCCTTTCCAGCTGTATTCGCCATCATAAACGATCATGCGTCTGGATACCTCGTGGATAATGGATTGGGATTCATAAACCGGAAAACTTCACACGGACAATAAGTGAAGGTTGTCACCGGATCGACCGTTGTCAAACCCTCCTCCCCCGTGATAAGGAGCCGTGCGTATGGTGGCGCCTTAAGGCCGCCTTTACCGGGTTGAAAGGAATCGATGCACAGTGAAACTGGTCTCGTGGAATGTCAACGGCCTGCGCGCCGTAATGAAAAAAGACTTCCTGGGTTCGATCCGCAAATTGGACGCGGATATCGTGGGTATTCAGGAAACCAAACTGCAGGAGCATCAGCTGACGCCGGAGATGACCGACCTGGCCGATTATACGGCCTACTGGTCGCATGCCAAGACCAAGAAAGGCTACAGCGGTGTCGGGGTTTACACGCGCCGAAAACCCAAAAGCGTGCGCTATGGCATCGGCCAGCCCCGCTTCGACGATGAAGGCCGCATATTGGAACTGGACTTCGGCTCTTTTATTTTTTTCAATGTCTATTTCCCCAACGGGCAGATGAGCGACGAACGCCTGCAGTACAAACTGGATTTCTACGAAGCCTTTTTCGCCTACGTGGATCACTATAAAAATGACGGACGGCGGGTGGTAGTAACCGGCGACTACAACACCGCTCACAACGAAATCGACCTGAAAAACCCCAAGGCCAACGCCAAAACCTCCGGCTTCCTGCGCATCGAACGGGACTGGCTGGATCGTATCATTGCCGATGGGTATATCGACACGTTCCGTCATTTCCATCCCGAGGCGGTCAAATACTCCTGGTGGACATACCGTTTCAAGGCCCGCGAACGCAACGCCGGATGGCGGATCGACTATTTTTTCACCTCGCGCAACATGATCGAAAACGGAGAAATTGCCGAGGCCTTTATCGATAATGACATCTTGGGTTCCGACCACTGTCCGGTCGGATTGCAGCTGGCCATCCCTGATGTCTCTGCCGGCGAAAGGTTGACGTGACATCTTATGGCCCACATCACGGCAATTTACGGCAGCCCCCGGCGGCAGGGCAATACGACGCGCCTCTTGAAGCAGGCGGTGGCCGGCGCCCGTGATGGCGGCGCCACGGTCCATGAAATCGTTTTGCGGGACCTCAAAATATCCCCCTGCCTGGAAATCTATGGATGCACACGGGATGGGAACTGTGTCATTCAAGACGATTTCCAGCTGGTTCGCGAGAAACTGTTGGCATCTCAGGGCATCATGCTGGCCTCACCGATTTTTTTCTATACGGTGAGTGCCCACACCAAAATCTTCATGGATCGCTGCCAGTCCATGTGGGTCAAGAAGTACTGGATCGACGGTCTGTCCTTTGGCCAGTGGGTGCCGACCCGCAAGGGTCTCTTCATTTCCGCCGGCGCCACCCACGGGAAAAAGCTGTTCGATGGCGCCCTGCTCACCATTCGTTATTTCTTTGATGTCATCGACACCAGCCTCTGGAAAGCACTCCTTTACCGCGGGCTCGATTTTGAAAAGGATGTGTTGGACAAACCCGCATATCTCCAGGAAGCGTATCAGGCCGGTCAAGCAATGGCACGGGCGTTGACCGACGAACACGACGAGAAGGATCTCCCCGGCGACACCACCTTCCGCGCGAAGAAAGGATGACGATAGTGGATTTCGAACCCATTCGAATTGAAAAAGCTCAAACCTACCAACAATATTTGCAGCGAACCCCCCAGGTGGCTTCCGACTACAGTTTTGCCAACATTTGGGGATGGGCCCGGGAGTACGACCTGGAGTGGGCCTTCGACGGCGATCTGGTGTGGCTGCGCCAGAACGCGCCGCGCACCGTCTACTGGGCCCCCGTCGGTCCCTGGGACGAAATTGACTGGCCCGCCACCTGCCGCAAAGACGACCTGGAACCCGGATTTACGCGGGTACCCGAACGGCTGGCCGAGCTATGGCGCCAGCAAGCCGGCGACATGCTGGCCATCGAAGAAGAACGGGCCAACTGGGATTATGTCTACGACGTGGAAGAACTGGTCACCCTGCGCGGCAACCGATTTCACAAGAAGAAGAATCTTCTCAATCAATTCAAGAAAAAAAGCGATTACCGCTTCGAATCCTTCTCCGCCGCCATGATCGACCAGGCCCTGGCCCTCCAGGATGACTGGTGCACCTGGCGGGACTGTGAAGACGTCGACGTCCTGGCCGCCGAAAACCGGGCGATCCAAAGGGTTTTTATCGATTGGGACCATTTCCCGGAATTGCTGGGGGGGGCGATTCTGGTGGAAGACATGATTGTCGCCTACACCATCGCGGAGCCCTTGGACAAGGACACGGTGGTCATCCATTTCGAGAAGGGCTGCCCGGCCCATAAAGGAATCTACCAGGCCATCAACCAGATGTTTCTGGAGAGCCTGGAAGGCCGCTTCCGTTTTGTCAACCGCGAGCAGGACCTGGGCGACGAAGGCCTGCGCAAAGCCAAGATGTCCTACCACCCGGTGGATTTCAACAAGAAGTACAGCGTCCGCGTAAAGGTGTGATTGATTCCTTTTCTAATGACTCCCGAAAAAGCACCTTTTCTGTCATTCCGGACTTGATCCGGAATCTCTAACGCCTTGAGATCAAGAGATTCCGGCTTTCGCCGGAATGACGTCAAAACGGGGTTTTTGACCTTTTACGGTTCCATCTTTTCTTTTCCGGAAGACAAGGAAAGGGAGGAAAATGGAACTTTAAATCTAAGCCTGGGCCTTTGCCTGTTCCATCGCCTGTTTCCAGAAAGGTGACATTTGGCGCAGGCGTTCGATTATGGGCGGCATCTTGGCAATGATGAAATCGACCTCTTCTTCAGTAGTATAGTGACTGAGGCTGTAGCGGATGGAACCATGCGCCGCCGTAAAGGGCACCCCCATGGCGCGCAACACATGGGAAGGCTCCAGTGATCCGGAGGTGCAGGCCGACCCGGAAGATGCACAAATCCCGTGCTCGTTCATCAGCAGAAGAATCGCTTCACCTTCCACATATTCGAAAGCAATACTGCTGGTGTTCGGCAGGCGGTCCGACTGCCCCCCGTTTGCCATGGACCGGGGCACGGCCCGCAGCAGGGACTGTTCAAGTTTGTCCCGCAAACGGCGCACACGGGTGCCCACATCCTCAAGATGCTGCCCCGCCAGTTCACAGGCTTTGCCCATCCCCACGATACCGGGCACATTTTCGGTGCCGGCCCGCCGGCCCGCTTCCTGGTGCCCCCCGACCACCAGGGGTTTGAACTTGGTCCCTTTGCGGATGTAAAGGGCGCCGATGCCCTTGGGGCCATGAAATTTATGGGCCGACATGGACAACAGGTCGACCTTGGTGCGGCCGACGTCGATGGGCAGTTTGCCCACGGCCTGGACAGCGTCGGTATGAAAAAGGATGCCGCGCGAACGGATTTCCCTTGCCAGGTCGTCCATGGGGTTGATGACACCGGTCTCGTTGTTGGCCCACATGATGCTCACGATGGCCGTATCATCATCCAAACTCTTCAGAAGGGTCTCCTGATCCAACCGTCCTTGACCATCCACCGGGACGACGGTCACCCGGTATCCGTTTTGGCCATACTGCTCGAAGAGATTTTTGATGGCCGGATGCTCCACCCGGGTCGTGACGATATGGCGTTTGCCCGGATTGGACTGCAACGCGGCATGAATGGCCGTGGCGTCGCTCTCCGTCCCTCCGCTGGTGAAAAGAATTTCGTCGGGCCGGGCCCCAATCAGATCCGCCACCCGGGCGCGGGCCCGGCGGATATCGACGATCAACCCTCCACCAAAGCTATGCATGCTGGAAGCATTGCCGTAGCGTTCCGTGAAAAAAGGCAGCATGGCGTCCACCACTTCCGGCGCGGCCTGGGTCGTCGCATTGTTGTCCACGTAGACGGTTTTCATGCCCGCACCTCCTCGACCACAAGATCCGTAGTGACCAGTTCGCGCAGTTTGGCTTCCACCACGTTTTTGAGGGTAACCTGGGCCGCGCTGCAACCGGCACAGGTCCCGCGCAGCTTGACCATGACCCGCACGCCGTCGACATCCACCAGCTCGATATCCCCGCCATCCTGATGCAGGGCCGGTTTGATCTCCCGCTCCAGGGTCTCTTCGATCAGGCGAATTTTCTGGATATTGGTCATTTTTTTCGCCTGGGGTTGAATGCTGACCGGCTGGCCGAAAACATGATCCATAATCTGCTGGATGTTGTCATGGCATTTCCCGCAGCCGCCGCCGGCCTTGAGATAGCCGGTGACATCCTCGATGGACGTGAGGCGGTGCTCCCGGATGGTTTTTTCAATTTCCCGGTCCGTGATACCGAAACATTCGCAGACGATGTTGCCGTCCGGCGCCCTGGCCGCCTCCCCGCGGTAGTGGGCAATGGCCTTGTCCAGGGCTTCTTTGCCCATGACGGAACAGTGCATTTTTTCCTTGGGCAGATCCCCCAGGAAATCGGCAATATCTTCATTGGTGATTTTCTCGGCCTCTTCCAGAGTCTTGCCGATAATCATCTCGGTCAGGGCCGAAGACGAGGCAATGGCGCTGGCGCAGCCGAATGTCAGAAATTTAGCATCCTGGATGCGCCCATCACCATCCAGCTTAAAATAAAGGGTCAAAGCATCGCCGCAGGCCAGTGAGCCGACCTCACCCACGCCATCCGCATTCTCGATGGCCCCCACATTACGCGGGTTGAGAAAATGCTCTTTGACCTTGTCCGTATATTCCCACATACGATCACCTCCAAATGAATTCATTCACGATTGGACCGCGTTTTTGACTAGCGTAACGAACATGGTAAGCATCAATTGCAGGAAGCAAAGGGGCCGGCATCAAAGGGACCCAAAAAAGCAGGCAGAGCCGCTGGTTGCGGCGCTGCCTGCCGAGGGTTGTGACAAGCGGATATGCTAGTGGAAAGGCAGGAAGCGCAAATCAGGCCGAAGGCGCTTCCGGTTCGCCGGCCTTGCGGCCCTTGCGTTGACGTTTTTCCCAATCCTCCAGCTCGACCCCTTCCTGAATCTCCTCCCAGCCGGTGATCATGGCCCGGATGTGGGCGAAAAGGGTGTGGCCCGTGGTAGTCATGTAAACATGCCCGACCAGGAAACTGAGCACGCCGAAGGCCCCCAGGATATGAATGGCCGCGACCACCGGCAGGCTCAACCAGTCCAGGCCCCAGGCCGCCCAGGAATTGTAACCCCAGTAAAGAAATCCGGAAATCATCTGGATCGGCAGCAGGAAGGCCGCCACGGACAGGTAGGCGATCCGCTGCAGGGGGTTGTGCTTGGCCTCCTTGCGTTTGGGCACCGGGTGCGGATCGCCGCGGAAGATACCGATCATGTAATAGTGAATGACGGTAAACATCTTTTTCGTGGTGGGCACGTATTGCTTCCATTCACCGGTCGTCAGAAGCCAGAAAACAAAGAAAGCGAAAGCGATCAGCCAGGTCAGCCCGACAAAATTATGGACTTCGACCGCTGTTCCATATCCCATCAGCGTGTAGAGGCCGTCCACCTCAAAGCCGGTCACCAGCAGAATGGTGATCAGGGTGGTTTGCAGCCAGTGCCAGAAGCGTTCGTAGCGTGTATAAAGATAAGTGTTGACCATTTTCTTGCCTGTCATGTTCAGTCCTCCTTACGACCTCTTGAAATGGCGCGTCCCAGGCCGTGAAAGGTAACGCCCACCAATGTGCCCAGAACCAGAATCCACCCGAAGACATTGATGGCTTTAAAATCGTCCCGGCCCGGCATGTAAAATCCCGCCAGCGATGCCAGACGTCCATCCGCACTGTGGCACTCGATGCAGGCCACCACATTGTCTTTGGGCGCCACCATGTGGGTGGTGGGATACACATAGCTGGTTTCCACAAAGTCGTATTCACCGGAATAGGGCAGACCGGCATAGTCCTGACCGTAGGCGATGGCTTTATTCCAGTCATACCCCTTCCAGTAGGCGTCCTTGTCGTCTTTGCCTTTCGGAAAAAGATGCAGGATTGTCAGGGTCTTGTTGACTTTGTCGTAGGGCTGTTTGCCGCGATGGACTTTGAACGGAAAAATCCGCGAGTGTTCATCCTCCCGGCTGCCCACCGGCCAGTTGATCCGCACCGGTTTGCTCGGGTCGATGGTATCTTTGACGGTCAGCTGCTGCAGGGATCCGTTGAACCAGAAGTACTCGGGTTTAACGTTCTTTTCCCACACGAAATCGCCCTTTTTGGTATCATAGACCGGCTTTCCCAGTTCACCTTTTTCCTGATAAGGCTTGCCGTTTTTCTTTTTACCGGCCGTGGACCAGTCCCACCACATCTTGGTCGGTTGCACCCGCGCATATTCGGGGATGTGGCAGCTCTGGCAGGCCACCTTGTCGGTATGGTCGTTGGCCTTGTTGTGGGATTTGTGGGGTGTGCTGCTGTGACAGGATTCACAGGTGATCTTGGATGCCAGATCGTCCTCGATCAGGCTTTTGCGGTGTTTGGATGCCGGTGTCGTGTAGACCCGGCCGGCGATGTGGTGCAGCGTGGTGGAATGACAGCGGACACAGTCGAAGTTCTGACCGTCCACACCCATGTGAACGTCCAGTGTCTTGCTGGGCTTCATGAGGGACGAATCCAGATCGCCGTGTTTGACACCGTCGCCGCCACCACCGAAAAAGTGGCAGGATCCACAGTTTTTACGGCCCGGCCGGGCCACGCTCTGGGCCACCTTGTTCCATTCGGGCGGATGATATGTTTTCTTGTTGCCTTTGAATACTTTTGTCTCCTTGACCGGGTTGCCGGCACCGGCAGGAAATTTCTTGTATGTGCCGGTCTGTTCGTGACAGACGAGGCAATCTACCCTGGTCGGATCGGTGAAATCGAATTTTTTGGCGTCTTTCCAGCCGTAGCCGGCATGGCATGATGTGCAACGAGCCTCGTTGCTCTGGATGTTCACTCAGAAGTTGTTGATGGACAGCCCGCCTTTACCCAGCTTCAGGTTATCTTCGGTGGAAGGATCCATCCAGGTCCAGTGAATGGTCTTGTGAAACTGGGCGGCAGCCTCTGAATGGCAGGACAAACAGGCCTTGGTCACCTCGGGACCGGAGCTGAATTCCTGCTGCAGGATTTCATGTTTCGAATGATCGGCGGTGATCCAGAGTTGTCGCTCTTTGGTCGCCTGCTGGGCCATGGTCCGCCCGGGAGCCTGATTTACATCGCGCGCCTCGATTTGGGCATGCGCTGCCGAAGGCCCGATCGCCCCGAGAACGACCAGCGTCGACAATACCCAGCCGGCTAACATCAATGTCATACGTTGCATTCATCCGCTCCTATTGCTTGATATGATCGAAACCCCACCGGCAGACGCCCACGTTTGCCGGTGTAAAGACGATTTATTACCGCAGGGGATCTAAGCCGCAAATTTGTGATTCAGGAATAAAAAGCAACGATGATGCCAGGAATAGCTTTTGCGCAAGAAATGACCATAAGTGATGACAACCACAAGCCGGTATAAATTGTATCACAGCATAACCCACTAATGTCAATACCGATTTTAACCACACACAATAGATATCAATTCCGGCTAAAGCCCCCGCCGGGAGTCGATGGTCGACTCGGCGCTCCCCTTGCCAAGCCCATTCGTTAAGATTATGTTAACACCTGTTAAGTTAACAGATTAGCAAAACCGCCATCCCCAAATGGTCGACCCATCACACGGACCGGGAGGCAAGCGGTTTTCGAAAATAAAAAAGGAGCCACCGTAATGGATATCGCCAGTTTCTGGGAAACCATCGTCAACACCCTGCACGACGGCCTGCTCGTGGTCGACACCCGGGGAACGATCCTGAACGTGAATCCGGCCGCGGAAAAACTGACCGGTTATTCGGCCGAGGAACTGGTGGGCCAGAACTGCCGGATACTGAACTGCTCGGGGTGCCAGATTTTCGGCCGGGGCGCCGGCAAGGATTGGTGCGGTCTCTATGTCAACAAGCGCATTCGTGCCAAGAAATGCACGATTACCGACAAAAGCGGCCGCGCCCTGTTCGTCATGAAGAATGCCACGGTGCTGAAGGATGATCACGGCCGGGTGGTCGGTGCCATCGAAACCCTCACCGACATCTCCGAAGTCGTCCGCCAGCAGCAGGAAATCAATTCCCTGCGCCAGTCCTGCCACCTTGATGACGGATTCCACGGCATTATCGGCCATGCGCCCCCCATGCAGCGCCTGTTTGAACTCATCGACAATGTCGCCCAGAGCGATGCCCCGGTGCTGATCCACGGGCCCAGCGGCACCGGAAAAGAACTCGCCGCCCGCGCCGTACACGAAGCGGGCCCCCGCAAAAACAAACCTTTTATCAAGGTCAACTGTGCCGCCCTCAACGAAAATCTGTTGGAAAGCGAACTCTTCGGTCATGTCAAAGGAGCCTACACCGGCGCAGACCGGGATCGCGTCGGGCGGTTCGAAGCCGCCCACGGGGGCACCATTTTCCTGGACGAGATCGGCGATATTCCCCCGGCCACCCAGGTCAAACTCCTGCGGGTTCTGGAGGAAAAGGAAATCGAACGGGTGGGGGACCACAAGCCAATTCAGGTGGATGTCCGGGTGATATCGGCCACCAACAAGGATCTGGACCAAAGCGTGGCCGAGAATCGCTTTCGCGAAGACCTCTTTTTTCGCATCAATGTCTTTCCCCTGACCATGCCCGGGTTGCGGGATCGCATGGAAGACATCCCAGCCCTGGTCCAGAACTTTATTCGGCAAAACAACCAGCGCAGCGGAAAAACCATTGAGGGATTTTCGCCCGACGCCCTGGATGCCCTGCTGGCCTATGCCTGGCCCGGCAATGTGCGTGAGTTGCGCAACACCGTCGAATATGCCTTTGTCCTGTGTCCCGGCGGCTGGATAGGCCCCGAGCATCTGCCTCACCGCATTACACAGGGAGAAGCCGGACCCGGCACCGCCGCCCGCCGCGTCGATGCCGGCTCTACCCCGGAGCGCGAGGCCCTGATGATGGCCCTGCGAAAGGCGAACGGCAACCAGTCCGAAGCGGCCCGGCGCCTGGGGGTCAGTCGTGTCACGGTTTGGAAACGGATCAGAAAATACGGCATCGATTTGCACCGGGAGCTTTAGCCCGTACGGCCGAATTGACAATCCGCCGCCAGCCCCTATACTGCCCTTAATGTCATAAAAAGGACGACCACCCCATGAAAGATGAAGCCTTCGACAGGAAAACCCTGTGCACCCGGGAAACGAAATTGCTCTCCAGCTACCGTGAAAAAATACCGGCCATCGCCGAAGACATCATCCACATCTGCGATGAGGTGAAATGCTTCACCCACGTGGAGTTCGACCCGATACCCTCCCGGGAATCCGTGGTGGCAATCATCAACCAGTTCCGGGAAATCGTTTTCCCCGGCTACTTTTCCAATGAAAGACTCGATCCCGCCAACCTGCGCTATAGTCTAGGGCAGGCGGTCTCGCATTTTTTCGACAGCCTTTCGCATCAGGTTGCCCTGAGCGTCCGGCATGAGTGCTTCCGGCACGACCGGCCCTGCGCCCGGCATACCGAAAAAGGATATGAAGTCGCCCTGGAAGTCCTGAAGGCCGTTCCGGAGCTTCGCAAAACCCTTACCGCCGATGTCCAGGCCGCCTTTGACGGCGATCCGGCCGCCAAAAGCCACGATGAAATCATTTTCAGCTACCCCGGCATGTACGCCCTTACGGTCTATCGCCTGGCCCATCAGCTCCACCAGATGGATGTTCCCCTGCTGCCGCGCATCATGACCGAATATGCCCACAGCCACACCGGAATCGACATTCACCCCGGGGCCAAGATCGGCAAACGCTTTGTGATCGATCACGGCACCGGTGTCGTCATCGGTGAAACGACGGAAATCGGCGACAACGTGCGCATCTACCAGGGCGTGACCCTGGGGGCCCTTTCCCTGCCGCGGGAAATGGTGGCGGAGCTGCGCTACCAAAAGCGCCACCCGACCATCGAGGACAACGTGGTGATTTATTCGGGCGCCACGATTCTGGGCGGGGAAACGGTCATCGGCGCCAACACCACCATCGGCGGCAGCGTCTGGTTGACGGAATCCGTGCCGGCCAATACCCGTGTCATGCTGGAAACCCCCAAACTGGTTTACAAATAGGAGGGAACAATGCCTCTGCATCCCCATATTGCCGCCACCATCGGCCGCACGCCCCTGGTCAAGCTCAACCGCATGGCGGACGGCGTGAAGGCCGACATTTATACCAAACTGGAGTTCTTCAACCCTTTGGGCAGTGTCAAAGACCGCATTGGCGCCGCCATGATCGCCGCTGCGGAAGCGGAAGGCCATATCGGGCCCGATAGCCTGATCGTCGAGCCCACCAGCGGCAACACCGGCATCGCCCTGGCCTTTATCTGCGCCGCCAAAGGGTACCGCCTTTGCCTGACCATGCCGGAAACCATGAGCATCGAACGCCGCAAACTCTTGACCCACCTGGGGGCCGAACTGGTGTTGACCCCCGGCAGCGACGGCATGAAAGGGGCTATCCAGAAAGCCCGGGACATTCAGGCCCAAACACCGAACGCCTTCATGCCCGACCAGTTTGCCAATCCCGCCAACCCCCGCATCCACAGGGAAACCACCGCCGAAGAAATCTGGGCGGATACCGACGGCCGGATTGATATCCTGGTGTCCGGGGTGGGCACCGGGGGTACCATTACCGGGGTCAGCCAGGTGCTGAAAAAGCGCAAAGCCTCCTTCCGGACGGTTGCCGTGGAGCCGGCCGACTCGCCGGTGCTGTCGGGCGGATCGCCCGGCCCCCACAAGATTCAGGGCATCGGGGCGGGCTTTGTTCCCGACATCCTCGACACCACCCTTATCGACGAAGTGCAGACCGTGTCCAATGACGAAGCCTTTGCCACAGCACGTCAGCTGGCCAAAACCGAAGGCATCCTCTGCGGGATCTCCTCCGGGGCCGCGACCCGGGCCGCCCTGACCATTGCCGCCCGGCCCGAGAATGCCGGCAAGGCCATCGTGGTCATTTTGCCCAGCACCGGCGAGCGCTACCTCAGCACCGATCTTTTCCAGCAGCCATCGCGATGAAAAAAACCGTTCTTATCGACGCATCTTCCGCCATCCTGCTCTACAAGGCCGGTTGGATGATGCCGTTGATGGAAAACTACCGGGTCGGGACCGGCCCGGCGGCTTTCCGGGAAATGACCGTAGCAAACTACCCGGGGGCCATTTCTTTCAGCCATTGGCAACAGCAGGCCCGCATCGCCCTGCACACCTGCGGCGTGCCCCTTGCAGACAGGCCCGCAAACCTCCAACGCCTGGGCCCGGGGGAGCGCGAGTGCATCGAACTGTATTACCAGGGGGCCGGTGATTTCATTCTAGTGGATGACGGCCCGGCGGCGGCGTTCTGCCGGCGGGAAGCCATCCCTTACATCAACGCCCTATTGGTGCCCCGCCTCTTGAGCCCGGGCGCGGACAGTCGCCATCCGGATGTTGCCACGGCCATGCAGCACATCAATGTCACAGGCCGTTATGCCCGTTGGATATGGGATTATGCCAGATCCTGCCCGCCGGAGGACCTGGCCTTTTTTCTCCCATAGCCCGAACATTTCATGAAATTGTCGGGATAGCCACCACCGATTGACCATGGGGCTTACCCATGCTATGTGGGGGCGGCATCGGTACAAAGGGCTTGCACCCGTATGCCAGTTGCAACCGCAACCGATCGCAATCACCCGAACAGGACAAACCGTTGACATCCAAATCACAGTCGCCCCTCGCCTCATACCGCGAAAAGCTGAAACTCTTCTGGGCGCTATCGCGCACGCCCCACGGTATCATCGACATGACAACCCCGTGCATGGCCGCACTGGTCTGGCTAGGCGAATTTCCCTCCCCGGCGATCATCATGGTGGGTCTCATCACCGTATTTGCAGGTTATACGGCGGTCTACGCGCTAAACGACATCATCGGCTACCGGTCCGACCGCGCCAAGCTTGAGGCCGGCGGTTTCACCGGGGCCGCACACGCCAGCGATATCGATGCCCTGCTGGTGCGCCACCCCATGGCCCAGGGGCTGATCAGCTTCCCGGCCGGTCTTGCCTGGGCAGCCGGCTGGGGGATCGTGGCCGCCGCCGGTGCCTATTGGCTCAATCCCGTCTGCCTGCTGATCTTCGGGGCCGGATGCCTTCTGGAAGCCATTTACTGCCTGTTGTGGCGGATTAGCCCCTATCGGTCGCTGGTCAGCGGTGCCGTCAAATCCGCCGGGGCCATGGCCGCGGTTTTTGCGGTGGATCCCGCCCCCTCGCCCCTGTTCCTGCTTTTCCTTTTCCTGGTGATTTTCTTCTGGGAAATCGGCGGTCAGAACGCCCCCAACGACTGGACGGATATCGAAGAGGATCAACGCTTCGGGGCGCGCACCATTCCGGTGGTGGTGGGGCTCACGCGAACGCGTGACATCATCCTGGGTTCTCTGCTGCTGGCCGTGCTGGCGAACCTGGTATTGTTTCTTTTTTCAGGCACGGCCTTTGGTCCGTTTTTCTATCTGGTCACACTGGCGGCCGGCATCTACCTGCTCATGTGGCCGGCCTGGGTCCTCTACGACTCCAGGCGCAAAAGCGACGCCATGGAACTCTTCAACCGGGCCAGCTATTTCCCCTTGGCCCTATTCGCCATCGTCGTCACCCGCCTGCTGCTGTAGTCCATCTTCAGCATCTCAAGCTAACCTTTGCGTCCGACATGCGCGACAGCAATCCCATTGGTAAAACGGCGATAGGTCACCTGGCGGAAACCGATACGGGTGAGAATGGCCGAGATTTCGTCCGGTAAATGAAACAGGCGAATCGTTTCCGGCAGACAGGAATAGGATTCCGCCGAGCCCACGAGCAGGTGGCCGAGGAAAGGCATGATGTAGAAGGAATAAACGTCGTAAAGCCACCGAAAGACGGGATTGACGGGCCGAGAAAACTCCAGGCACATGAAGGTTCCCCCGGGTTTCAGCACCCGGTGCATCTCCCGGAAGCCCTGCTCCATGTGAGTGACATTGCGAATGCCGAACCCCACCATGGCGGCATCGAAGGTATGATCCGGGAAGGTGATATGCTCGGCATCCCCCAGGGTAAAATGAATCCGCTCGCCCCCCGGTATCCGGGCGACCTTGGGCTGCCCCGCTTTCAGCATGGCCCTGTTGATGTCATATACCACACACAGGCCGCCGGCGCCGATTTGCCGGGCGGCCATGATGGACAAATCAGCCGTACCGCCGCAGACATCGAGCACCCGGTCGCCCCGGGACAGTCCCATCATGCGGATGGCCGCCCGCTTCCAGGCATATTGAATGCCAAAACTGAGCAGTGTATTCATGAAATCGTATTTGGGGGCCACACGGTTGAAGTGCCGGCGCACCCAGTCGACCTTTTCGGCGGTGGGCATCCGGCGGTAACCGAAATGGGCGATATCGGCCTGATCGATATGGTCATCCAACTGGGCACGGCGATCCGCCGCGCCAAACCACTGGGGGGTCTTCCATTCCATAAACGCTTTCTCCATCAACCAACCGTTAGCCACCAGACGGCCAGAACGCCATGATGCCGTCCACCAACAAACGACCGGCCAGTAAAATCATCACCATCCCGGCCAATAGATCCGAATGCCGCCGGTAGCGGCGGGCCAGTACCGAGAGGCCTGTTCCCAGCAAGAGCAGTCCCGGCAGGGTCCCCAAACCGAAGACCAGGGTCAACCCGCCGCCGGTCAGGGGATTCGCCGTGGCCAGCGCACGGGCGAAAGCCCCGAAAGAAAGGCCGCAGGGCAACAGCCCCATGACCAGCCCCGTGATGAACATTCGGGGGAGCGGTCGGGAACGATCCGAACGGCGCAGGAGGCCTCGCGCCCCGGGAATATGGGCCGGGGCCGCCACCGCCAGCCATTCCGGTTCCGGTATCAGACCGATGCGGGACAGGCCGAACCCCAACATAAACACACCGGCCACCAGGGCCAAGCCGGCCTGGATACCCACCATCCATCCAAGGGGATCCGCCTTGGTCTGATCCGCGATAAGAAGAATGGTTCGGCCGATGCCGCCCATGACCAGCCCCACCATCGTATAGGTCAGGATTCGGCCGGCATGATAGGCGCCATGGGCCGGCATGCCGCCCACCTGGCCGGGAAAGGCAAACACCAGCGGCCCGCACATGCCCAGGCAGTGGCCCGTGCCCAGAAACCCCATGAGAAACATGGCATAACCATCCCAGAAATCCAGAAAGCACTCTCCCGAACGTTAGGTCTATTGACAGGGCGTCTTAGTTTGGCCAAACTGATAACATCTTCTGTTGCCGGAGGAAACCCCCAGGTTTGTTGGCTGGAATGTTAAACCAACAAGAGTCGGCCGCCCATTATGCAAAGACGCTGGCTTTAGAAAGCTCTCTGTAAGCGGTCTTGGAAACGGTTTTGGAGTTTTTGGTTTTCCCATTGTCCCGCGCCGAGCATTGGCGGGGCGGACGGAAAACCGAGCGATGAAGCGGCTCCTCATGCCGCCAGGCGGCGTTGCAAAACGCGTTCGCGTGCTCATCCCGCCGTCAGCGGGACTGCGCTGCTCACTTTGTTTTGCGCCTTGCCTGACAGCATGATGCTGGCTTCATCCCACGGTTTGGCGCGCGGACTGTCTGAACCCGCTAACAGCGGGTGAGTTTCCGCGTGCTCCGGCCGCACCGACGACGCGCAGGATAAAGCGGGGCACGGGCGTGTGAAGCCTGTCACGCCGTTTTCATAAAAGGCGTGATTGCTTCGTTTTCTTTTCACGTGAAAGAAAATGAAGAGACGATTTCGGATTTGAACGATTTAAATCAAGATCAAAGAAGGGGGATTATGCGTCTCGACTCTCTGTGCGACACCGGAAGACCATCGGCATCCACCGGCCCTGCATGGCGCCACTGGCTTGGCGGGTTGCTGCTGATCGGTATGGTATTCACCCTCGCCCGTCCGACGTTGGCCGGAGGCCCTGCGCCGGGCCGGGAGGCCCTCGGCCCCGATGGGGCCCTGCACATCAGCGACGGGGACCGTTGCCCGGTTTGCGCCATGCTGCCCATCCGCTATCCCCGTTTTGCCGCCGCCATTGAACTGCAGGATGGCCGCACGTATTATTTCTGTTCACCGGGCTGCATGTTGAAAACCTGGCTGCAACCCGACATATTCCTTGGCACAAAAGGCACCTCATTAAAACGTCCCATCGTCCTGGAATACCTGGACGGGAAGCCCCTCGATGCCCGTGAGGTGATCTGGGTTTCCGGCTCGGATGTCATCGGGCCAATGGGTCCGGCCCTGGTTCCGTTGAAAGATGAAGCCCATCTGGAAGTATTTCGCCAGCGCCACGGCGCCAAACGAATTTTCCGCCTGGAAGAACTGAATCATGACACCTGGGAAACCTTCACCGGCAAAAAGGCCATCGGCAACTGACCGCCTGACGGCCGCATCCCGGCCGACCGAAGAACCCCGCCATCAACGCATGGACGGGCTGTTACCGGCCGGCGGATTGCTCGGGTTTGCCGCAGCAGGCGTTATTCTGGTGATCCTGGTGGCCGCCTTTGACATGCTTCAAGGCATGCGGCCGGTAAGGAAAAATACCGTCGAAATCTATCGTGCTGTCGGACTTGGCTATCCGGCGCTGATACCGGCCGGACGGGAAGCGCGCCACCCATTTCCAGGACCTCCGGCCGTCCAGGGAAGCTATCTGCCGACCCTGCCGAAAAGGGATCCGGGGCCGATCCACCTGCTGGACCAAGACGTTGCGATGCCGCATGAGGCTTCCAAACCATGACCGCCTGCCGATACGCCAATATCCTCTGGGCCGCCCGCGAACTTTTGACACGCCCGGGCGTCAACCTTCTGATGGCCTTTTCCGTGGGTCTGCTGGCCACCATGATCACCACGGGGCTCCTCCTGTCCCAAGCCCTGACAACCACGACGGCCCATCTGTTGGCAGAAGGCCCGGATCTTGTAGTCCGCCGGGTGACCGCCGGCGGCTGGCATTCCATTGATGCCCAGGCAACGGCCCGGGCCCTGACCATTCCCGGCATAACGGACGCCCGCCCGCGCATATGGGGTACGGTGCGCGCCCCCCAGGGCCCCGTCACCATCGCAGCCGCCGATCAGGACGCCATTGCGCGGTGGTGCCCTTCGGAAGTATTGCGGCCACCGGATCAGGGCGAAGCCATCATCGGCCGGGGCATCGCTTTTACGGACGACGCCAGGGTCCTGACCCTGCAAGGTGAATCTTCGGTCAGCGTCCGTGTCGTCCAGCGCTTCATGGAAGAAACCGATTTGATGACCCACGATCTCGTCCTTCTCCACCCCTGGGATGCCCGGCGACTTTTGGGGCTGGCACCGGGCGATGCCAGCGATCTGGCCCTTGGGGTGTTCCATCCCGACGAGGCCGAGGCCCTGCTGCCGGAACTGGCCCAGGCATTTCCTTATCCGGTGCATATCGCCACCCGGGAGGATGCCCGCAAGCATTACGCCGCCGCCTTTGGTCGGCGCGGCGGACTGGGCCTGCTCTTGTTTGCCCCGGCCATCATGGCCCTGGTGCTCCTGGTCGCCGGCATTGTCCGCCAGCAGATCGGCGACCGGGCCCGGGTGGGGTTGCTCAAAGCCCTTGGCTGGACCAGCCGTGACATCGTCGCCCTCCAGGTGACCAAAGCTCTGCTGGTGGGCCTGCCTGCCATCACCATCGGTCTGACAGCCGCCTACGGCCTGGTTTACGGACCATCCCGACAGTGGATCGGTTTCCTCCTGCTGGGATGGCAGGAAAACGCCCCGCTGCTGCACCTGGAGGCCGGCCACGCCGCACCGATCTTTTTGGAAGTCACCGGAATCCTGCTGGCGCCCTTTTTGGCCGCTGTCCTGTGGTCGTCGCTGGTGCAGGCGGCCTCGGATCCGCAGGATCTACTGAACCGGGGGAACTGACCTTGCCTGCTGCACTTGAATGCCGCCGCCTGGCCTACCGCTACCCCAATGCGGATAGAACCGCATTGAATGGATTTCTTCTGCAGGAAATCGACAGCATCTTCCCTGCCGGACAGGTGGTTCTGATCAGCGGCATCAGCGGCGCCGGCAAAAGCACCCTGCTCCACCTGCTGGCCGGTCTCCGGCGCCCCACCCGGGGCGAAATCCGCGCCGCGGGGCAGCCGGTTTCCCGCTGGGTGGCCGCCCACCGGGACCGCTGGCGTCGCCGGGTCGGCATCATTTTTCAGCAGGACCATCTGGTCAGCGGATTGAATGTCCTGGAAAACGTCATCCTGCCCCTGATACCCCGCTCCGGCGGGCCTGGCAAATGGCGATCAATGGGCCTGGACATCCTGAACCGTCTCAACGCTCAGCAGCTCGCCGGACAAGCAATCACCGCCCTTTCCGGCGGTCAACGCCAGCGGGTGGCCGCAGCCCGGGCCCTTGTGGATGCGCCGGACTACATCATGGCGGACGAACCCACGGCCCACCAGGACACCGCTAATGCCCGCCGCATCGGCCGGCTGCTTCGGCAGGCCGCGGATCGCGGCGCCGTGGTGGTCGTCGCGGCCCATGACCGCCACGTGGAAGAATGGATCGCTGTCGATCAACACCTGAAGCTTGACAACGGAACCCTGCAACCTGTGCCATGACCCGTCACCCGCTATTGCTGGCCGTTTTCGCAACGGATATCCTGACACTGCTTCTGCTCGCCGGTGCGGCGACCGTCGCTTTTCGCGTCGTGCTTCACTGGGATCCGAAGGATACCGGTGCGCAGCAGCTGCGGCTGCAGGCCCATTCCGAAACAGCCGCTCTGGCCGGGGCCTGGGCCTTCGGCCTGCACCTTTTCGCCACCGTGACCCTGATCTACGCCCTCACCAATATTCTGCCGGATATGGTGCCGGGCGCCATGTGCGGCACCGGCGTCCTGCAGGCCATGCGCAGCGGAGGACCGCGCATGCTGATTTTTCGGCTGGTAGGGTTGGCCATTCTCTGGGTCTGGTGGCGGATGGAGAAGGTCAACCGGGAATTGCCGGAATCCCCGCTGGCGGTCGTCAATGCCCGGCTGGTTCTGCTGGCCCTCCCGGTGCTTTTCCTCGCGGAGCACGCCGCGTGGCAGGCGGCCCTGGCCATGGAATTTCAGCAGCCGGTGGACTGTTGTGCCGTGATTTACGACCAGTTCAGCTCACTGGATGACGCGCGCCAGACCATGGGTGTAAACAACCCGTCCTGGATGACAGCCTTCAGTATCACGACCATCGGCCTGCTGATCGCCGCCATAACGACATGGAAGACTTGCGCCCACCGCACCGTTACGGTCCTTTTGGCTGTCCTGACGATGGTGTGGCTGCCCCTCTCGGCCATCGCGCTGGTCCGGGTGCTGGCTGCCTACCATTACGGCGTGCTGCACCATCATTGTCCATGGTGCCTCTTCCTGCCGGAGCATCGCATGCTGGGGTTCCCCATCTGGGCCGCCTGGATGCTGGTGGCCCTGGAGGCCGCGTCCGCCCTGGCGCTCTCCTTTTTCGCCACAAACCCATTGCCCCCCCTGGACCGCATGGCCGGCCGGCATGCCGCCGGCGCCGCCCGCAACACGGTTCTGACGGCTATTTTTTTCGTCCTTATGACGGTTGGGCCGGCCCTGTGGTGGCGTCTGCGCTTCGGTGTGTGGATGACCGGTTGAACCCCGGCTGGCGATTTCCTATCCCAAATCGGTCGGGCGGAGAAAAAATCCCCTGCTTTCGGCTCCGGCAGCCACTGAGGTCACGATTAGACATGCTCCTGAGTGTTTTTACCCTTGCCATATCAGGCCCTTTTGATATACAGATTACCCCTGCGAATCATCTTCCATTTGATGAAATTCATTCATTTTTGTACGTGGAAGACAACGCGCATCATCAGCCGGTTATCAAAATGCCTACTCACTACGGAGAGGAGGACCACCGCCCAACCAACAGAGTGATATCCCGATACAACCCGCAACCAAGGAGGAAAGGATGAAGCTTGCCCGAATTATGTTTGTCGCCGCCCTTTTGACCGTCTTCCTGTGTGCCGGTATGGCCACGGCCGGAACCCTCGAAGATGTAAAAGCCAAAGGGTATATTTCCGTTGGTGTCAACGAAGGCCTGTTCGGCTTTTCCAAACCGGATGAAAAGGGCGTCTGGAAAGGACTGGACGTCGACACGGCCCGCGCCATCTCGGTTGCGGTTTTCGGTGCCCCGGACAAGATCAAGTTCGTGCCCCTGACCGCCAAAACCCGCTTTACGGCCCTGCAGTCCGGCGAAATCGATGTGCTCACCCGCAACGCCACCCGGACCCTGGGACGTGAAACCGCCCTGGGGCTGAACTTTGTCCAGACCAATTACTATGACGGCCAGGGCTTCCTGATTCCCAAAAGCCTGGGGGTCAAAAGCGCCAAAGAACTGGACGGCGCCACGGTATGCGTCCTGCCCGGCACCACCACCGAGCTGAATGCCGCCGATTACTTCCGCGCCAACGGCATGACCATGAAACCGGTCGTGATCGAAAGCACCCCGGAACTGGCCAAGGCTTTTTTTGCCGGCCGCTGCGACTGCCTGACCTCGGATGCCTCCCAGTTGGCCGGAACGCGCGCGGTCGCCCCCAACCCCGATGACTACATCATCCTGCCGGAAATCATCTCCCGCGAACCCCTGGGCCCGGCGGTTCGTCATGGAGACGACAAGTGGTATGACATCGTCGACTTTGCCACCAAGGCCCTGATCGAGGCCGAATACCTGGGCATCACCTCCAAAAACGTGGATGAAATGCTGAAAAGCACGGATCCCAAAATTCAGCGTTTCCTCGGTGTGAGTGCCGGCAACGGCAAGGCCCTGGGCCTGGATGAAAAATGGGCCTACAATATTGTCAAAATGGTCGGCAACTACGGCGAAGTGTTCGAACGCAATGTCGGCGTCAACACGCCCCTCAAAATCGAACGCGGCCTCAACGCCCTGTGGACCGACGGCGGCCTGATGTATACACCGCCATTCAAGTAAGCATCCGAATCAGCGTAAATCGGAATCGGTAAACTGGACACGCTGCCAGGCGGCCACCGTAACAGCGCCTGGCAGCGCACCCATTTCGCCACTCGCTGACGCAATGGGAACGCGTTTCGGTCATTCCGGCATACGCCGGAATCGACGATTTTCTCCCCGTCTTAGCTGAAGCAGATCCCGGCATTCGCCGGGATGACGAGGATTTTGGCACCGCATTCAGAACGATAAAGCATCCTATGGCTCCAAACGAGACCCCTCTTTCAGGTACCGAAGCACCGTCCAAAGCGTCTTTCTGGTACGATCCCAAGGTGCGCGGCGTTCTTTACCAGATCGGCGCCCTGCTGACCGTCGGCCTGCTGGCCTATTACCTCATGTCGAACACCCTGGCCAACCTGGAGCGCCAGGCCATCGCCACCGGATTCGGGTTTCTCGAAAAGCAGGCCTCTTTTGAAATCGGGGAATCCCTAATTTCCTACACGGCCGCGGACACCTACTTCAAAGCCTTGCTGGTAGGCGCCCTGAACACCCTCCTGGTCAGCTTTATCGGGGTCGTCATCACGATTATTTTAGGCACCTTTATCGGCATCGCCCGGCTGTCGACCAACTGGCTGGTATCCCGGATGGCGGCCATCTATATCGAAGTCTTTCAGGACATCCCGGTCCTGCTGCAACTCTTCTTCTGGTACGCCTTTTTCTACGAGATGCTGCCCGGCCCGCGCCAGGCGTTGAATCCCATGGCCGGAGTTTTCCTGTGCAACCGCGGATTGATTTTCGGCGTCCCGGCCGCCCACCCGGCCTGGCAATACATGGCCATTGCCTTTTTAGCGGGTTGCGTGGCGGTCTATTTCATCCGGCGCTGGGCCCGGCGTCGGCAGGACCAAACCGGACAAATTTTACCCACGGGACGTGTCGGAGCCGCCCTTCTCATCGGCCTGCCGCTGATCACCTGGTGGCTGGCCGGCGCCCCCACGGCCATGAACATACCGGCATTGAAGGGCTTCAATTTCAAGGGCGGCGTCAGCGTGAGCCCCGAATTCGCAGCCCTGCTCCTTGGGCTTGTGCTCTACACAGCGGCCTTTGTGGCCGAGGTCGTGCGGGCCGGCATCCAGTCCGTCAGCAAAGGGCAAACCGAAGCGGCCATGTCCATTGGCTTGCGACCCGGACAGGTGTTGAACCTGGTGATCCTGCCCCAGGCCCTGCGGGTGATCATCCCGCCCCTCACCAGCCAGATGCTGAACCTGACCAAAAACAGCTCCCTGGCCGTGGCCATCGGGTATCCCGATTTCGTATCCGTGGCCGGCACCGCCATCAACCAGACGGGCCAGGCCATCGAGGGCGTGGCCTTGATCATGATGGTGTACCTGATCTTCAGCCTGTCCACTTCGGCCTTTATGAACTGGTACAATAAAAAGATGAAACTCGTGGAGCGATAGGCGGTTTATGGAAGACGCACGCCCCCAACAACCTTTTGCCGACAACATCAAGCCGCCCCGGACCAGTGTCGGCGTGATCGGCTGGCTCAAAGCGAACCTTTTCAACTCCTGGTTCAATTCCCTGCTGACGCTGCTGGTCCTGTTCCTTTTTTACAAAACCATTCCGCCCTTTGTCCGCTGGGCCTTCATTGACAGCCTCTGGATGTCTACCGGCAAAGAGTGCCTGGCCGCCGACGGGGCCTGTTGGTCCATCATTCCGGCCAATCTGCGGTTTATTCTTTTCGGCTTCTATCCGTACGAAGAGCAATGGCGTCCGGCCATCGCCATCGCCATGCTGGTCAGCCTGCTGATCTACAGCCAGTATCGACGCAACTGGAAGAAAAGTCTTTTTTATATCTGGATCGGCGGACTGGTGGTGATGGGCATCCTGATGCGGGGCGGCCTTCTGGGCCTCACTTCCATCGAAACCTCTAAATGGGGCGGTCTCCCGCTCACATTGCTGCTTTCCGTCTTCGGCCTTACGGCGGCCTACCCCTTGGGAATCGTATTGGCTTTGGGACGCCAGTCCCGCCTGCCGGCCATCCGTTCCCTCTGTGTCGTGTACATCGAACTCATCCGGGGGGTGCCCCTGATCAGCCTGCTGTTCATGTCCTCTGTTGTCTTTCCGCTGTTTTTGCCGGAGGGTGTCTCGGTCAACGCCATTCTTCGGGCCCAGGTGGCCATCATTCTGTTTACGGCCGCCTACATCGCCGAGGTGGTGCGCGGCGGGTTGCAGGGCATGTCCAAGGGGCAGTATGAAGCCGCCGAAGCCATTGGGCTGAATTACGTCCAGACCATGCGCCTGATTATTCTGCCCCAGGCCCTGAAAATCGTGATTCCCCCATCCGTCAGCATCCTGATTTCGGCCTTCAAGGATACTTCGCTGGTGGTCATCATCGCCCTTTACGACCTGCTCAAGACCACCCAGTCGATCCTCGGAGATCCCCGCTGGATGGGCTTTTCGGCCGAAGCTTATATCTTTGTGGCCATGATTTACTTTGTATGCTGCTTCTACATGTCCAATTTCAGCCGCAAATTGGAGCGGGAGTTGGATACGGGGTTGTAATGAATTGGGGGAAAAGCCATTATTGGATAGAACAAATCGAAAAGCTTGGCGCATTTCATAAAAGTTTTACTTAGGAATTTGATTGAAGGAAAGCCTCACGATGAATAACGCAACTCAGGACACAGCTGACGTGGCCCACGGAGACGACCCCATCATCCGTATTTCCCAGATGCACAAATGGTATGGTGATTTTCACGTCTTGAAAGACATCAACCTGGAAGTGCAGCGCGGGGAGAGGATTGTCATCTGCGGCCCTTCGGGTTCCGGCAAATCCACCCTGATCCGTTGCATCAACCGCCTGGAGGAACACCAGCGGGGCAAGATCATCGTCGACGGTATCGAACTGACCAACGATCTCAAAAACATCGAAAAAATCCGCATGGAAGTCGGCATGGTCTTCCAGCACTTCAATCTTTTTCCCCATCTCACCATTCTGGAAAACCTCACCCTGGGCCCCATCTGGGTGCGTAAAACCCCGCGCAAGGAAGCCGAGGAAACGGCCATGGTGTATCTGGAGAAGGTTCACATTGCCGAACAGGCCAAGAAATTCCCCGGCCAGCTTTCCGGCGGCCAGCAGCAGCGCGTGGCCATCGCCCGCAGCCTGTGCATGAAGCCCAACGTGATGCTTTTCGACGAACCCACTTCGGCCCTGGACCCGGAAATGGTCAAGGAAGTCTTGGATGTCATGATCAGCCTGGCCGAAGAGGGTATGACCATGCTGGTGGTCTCCCACGAAATGGGCTTCGCCCGGAGCGTGGCCCACCGGGTCATGTTCATGGACTACGGCCAGATCGTGGAAGAAAACAATCCCGAAGATTTTTTCAACAACCCCCGGAACGACAGGACCAAGCTTTTCTTAAGCCAGATCCTGCATTAGAAGACATTTAATAAAATCTTTTCGCACGATCCTCCCGGGACCAGCAGATATCGGTGTTGAGCCCTCGGCTCAAGCTCTCGACATTTTTGAAATTGCCTGCTCTGGAATCATGCAGCCAACAGTTTGGCATCCTCCAAATGGATCTCCAGTCGGGCCATGTCCATGTCCGTCATTCCCAGCAGTCCGGCTTCCCGTGTGGCGGAAAGCACTAGATCGACATCCGAACGCAGGCCGACACCGATTTTATGGCATGTCATGTTGGCCTGGCGCACGAGGCACAACAGGACATTATCCGTATCGAAATCTTCGGCATGGTGGTCACGGGCGATGAGACAATATTTCTCCGGCAGATTCCAGTTGCGCATGATGGCGTAGCCGTGCTTGCCGTGCAGGCTGGCAATGATCTCGTCGATCAGGGCTTCGGAAGGCAGACAATTCAGGTCTTTGGCTTTTTTCAGCTTTTCCAGCACGGTGACGATGAACAGCTTGCCCACATCGTGCAGCAAACCGGCAAAAAAGGCTTCGTTGGATGGTACGTCGAAGCCGCTCTTTTCCGCCAGCCACTTGGCGCCGATGGCGCAGGCGATTGAATGCCGCCATAGATCGTTCATGCGTTGACGCAGCAGAGGATCCCGGGCCTTGAAGTATCCGCGATGGGCTATCAGCGTCACCATGTTGGCCACTTCCTTGATGCCCAGCCGCACAATAGCGCTGCGCACGGTGGTGACCTCCGCCAAGCCTTTGTAGAAAGACGAATTGGCCACCTTCAACACCTGGCTGGTCAGGGTCTGGTCTTTCACGATCAGGGATTCAATGGTCCGCGTGTCCGGCTCGGGCTTGGTAAGTTCGTCCTGGATCTGCATGGCCGTGCGGTCAAAAATCGGCAGTTGGATGTCCTTGGTGGCCAGGTATTCAAAAATGTCGACGATGGACTGCTGCATGTGTTATTCCCTCGCGCCCAGAGCGCGCCGCAGCTCTCCCAGCGGGCGCGGGCGATTGAGCCGCGGCAGGCACCGCAGCACTTCTTCGATGGTGGTCACCCCGGCGGCGGCCTTGACGATACCGTCTTCCAGGAGGGTGACCAGTCCCGTGGACTCGATACAGATGGAGCGAATCTCGTGGCTGGTGCGCTGTTCGATCAGGGCGTTGCGGACCATCTCATCCAGCACCAGCAGTTCATAGACCCCGATGCGCCCCTTGTAGCCCGTGTAGGCGCATTCCGAGCAGCCCTGCCCCTTCATGAATTTGGCTCCGGCGACGGCTTCGGCCGTGTAGCCCAGGCGTTGGAGATCGCCCGGCCTGGGCATTTCCGGGGCGGCGCAGGCCGGACAGACCCGCCGCAGCAGCCGCTGGGCGAGAACGCTCACCACGGTGGAGGACACCAGAAAGGCCTCGATATTCATATTGAGCAGCCGGATCAGCCCGCCGATGCTGTCCTCGGTATGAAAGGTGGTCAGCACCTTGTGTCCGGTCAGGGCGGCCTGGACGGCGATTTCAGCGGAGAAATTGTCGCGGATCTCCCCGATCACGATAACGTCCGGATCCTGGCGCACGATGTGGCGGAGGGTCTCCTCGAAGGTCAGGTTGATCTTGGGATTGATGGAGCACTGGGCAATGCCGTCGATCATGTATTCCACGGGCTCTTCGGCGGTGGCAATGCTTATCTGGGGGCTGTTGATGCGGTTAATGCTGCTGTAAACCGTGGTGGTCTTGCCGGATCCCGTCGGCCCCGTGATGAGAATAACCCCGCTGGGCTGCTCCAGGGCATGTTCGATGAACCGTTCCAGCATCTTGGGCGCCATGCCTAAATCTTCCAGTTGGATCAGTTCGGCCTTGCGGTTGAGCAGGCGCAGGACGATCTTTTCACCATGCACCGTGACATAGCAGGAGACCCGCAGATCGAGCTTGATCCCTCCCCGCTCGAACAGCATGCGCCCCCCCTGGTGCCTCCGTTTCTCGGTAATGTCCACTTCGCACATGACCTTGATGCGGCTGGTCAGGGAGGGAATGATCTCCCGGGGCAGATCCTTGTGGTGTACCAGGATGCCGTCCTGGCGGAAGCGAATCCTCAACCGGTCTTTCAGAGGCTCGATGTGAATGTCGCTGGCCCCGGCCTCCACCGCGGCCACAATGATGGCGTCCACCTGCCCCACCACCGAGTCTTCCCGCATGGCCGCTGAACGGCCGGCGCTGAAACCGTTGCGGGCCTGGTCCACCGCGGCCCGGATGGCATCCGGGGCGGCAATGGCCGGCAGGATGTCCTGGCTGAACGCCTGGCGGGCCGCATTGATTTCAGCCTTGTCCAGGGGATCGGCAAAAGCCATCAGGATTTGATCGCCTTCTTCGCGAATGGGAATCATCATGTGGCTGTCATACCAGCGCCCCGGCACCCGAGTGAAAAGTTTCGGGTCGATGGGCAGGAACTCGGGCGCCACCAGCGGGTATCCCAATTGGATAGACAGGACTTCCAGAAACTGTTTCTGGCTGATGAAATTGTGGGCCACCAGCACTTCGCCCAGTTTGGGCCGTTTTTTGTCCTCTCGCTGGATCTCGAAGGCGTTCTGAAGGGCCTGCTCGGTAATATAGCCCAACTCCACCAGCAGGCTGCCGATACGCATGGACAAACGGTTTTCCTGGATGGCCGCTTTGACCTGGTCGCCGCTGATGTAGTCCAGCTCCTTGAGCACGTCCAGAAGCCGCCGCGGGGTCTCCAGCTTGCCCTGCACCCGGCGGGCATAGGCCACCTGCTCATCGGTGACGTACCCCTCCCGCAGGAGCATGTCCACAATTTCGCTGTAGCGAGGACCCGTTGCAGGTGCTGTTGGATTGGCATTGGTTACCGAAGTCGCTGCCGCCGTGGCGTCCATGATCCTCCACCCGTTTTCAGTTCGCAAATTTCAGTGGCCTTTGTCAGGTTCGTGATCGACAGGAAGTCGATACAAAGCTTCTCGGCACTATGGGGAGAACACTTTAAGGATTTCGGGATGGCTGCAAAAAATGACCCCTCTTTCTGAGTTTGGCGGGGATCTTTCAGGGAAACAACGAGGCGGGCGAAGAGACTCCGGCTTTAGTTGAAGTGACGGGAGGGAGGTTATAGAGAAAATTGAAGTTAGAGTTTGCTTTTCATCATATAATATTTGGCCCGGAGAAACGTTCTCCGGGCCAAATATTATGTTCGATGTTCAGGGCCAAGGCGCGCGCCCTGCCGCCGGTCGGCCCCACTGCGACGCTCCTCCCCGGAACGCCGCTCCGGCACGTGGCCGGAGTAGGAAAACTGCCGACGGTCAAAACCGGATCGGCGACCGCCATTGTCGCATTGCTTGGCCTCCATGGCGCCATCCTTCCCCGGGGCAATTGAAACACCCCGAAAGGGTTGACGAAAAGGGCACGGATATGAATTTCATACCCCATGCCCTTTTCAATGGCAACCCGTAAAGATGTGCTGAAGGTTATTTGAACAGCTTCTTGCGGCCCATGCCGGCCAGACCCAACAGGCCGAGACCCATCATGAAAATGGTGCCGGGCTCGGGAGTCGGCACGACTTGTTCGACGCTTCCGATGGTGAAATTATCGAAACCGAAATAGTCAACACCAGCCGCTGTATTGGAAAACGTGACCGAGGTAAAAAGATTCTCGGTGTCGATAACTCCCCAGTAGAGGACGCCGCCACCTTCGACATTGACTCCATGGGGGATAACGTATTCTATGGATTCTCCGTTTAACAGTTCGACGACGACGTTACCTCCAAAATCACCGATGTCGATACCATAAAAACCAAATGCTGCTATTGCTTCTGAGAACTCAATGGAAAACGAATTAGTAGCTTCCCAATATTTGGAACCCGAAATAGCATAACGACCAGCACCGTTAGTCGTACCCGGAGTTACTTCGTTGACATAGCCACTACCTTGAAGAGTGGCTGTGCCAGCAACGCCAAAGTCTATGCCGAGAGGCGCATAGGTGTTATCTGCATAACTCTCAAATGTTTCGGTTCCCACACCAACAAGGTTAGACAAAAATTCGGCTTCCGCAGCTGTGGAGTTCGGATAAGACAATAAAGGAGAGTTTTCACCCAACCCTTCATCTTCCCCGAAAAAGGTTGCGGTAAGCGCAAACGCGGACCCCGAAAAGATCAGCACTAAAAAGACGGATAACAACGCAATTTTTTTCATAACGCTTTCCTCCCATGTTGTGCGTTAAAATCATGCCGGCGGAAGGCGTCCGCCAGCGACTCTGGATGTGGGCAGGGCCGCTTCACCAAACAACCCCGCGGTAGAGGCAACCCGGCGTTCTCGCACAAGCATTGGGAGATCCGTGGTTTTCCGTCCCTGACTCGCGCCAGGTTTGGCTTTATCTGGGGTGCCATTCAGCAAATGTTGTGCCGTTCATCGATCCACAGCACGGAAAGCGGGATGAATGAAATTTATCATACCGAAATCACTTTATTAATTTAAACAAATAGAAGTCTGATAGTCGTTTCGAAGGCCTTCGGAGGACTATACTTTAACCTATAATTACCCATAATATTATGGATTTTAATTCCTATAGGAAAATGGAATTCTCATGCCTGATTTTCCGAAATGGGGGCCGCCTAAAAAAGCCGGCAACATTGCCATAGGCAACGATGCCGGCGTCAAAACAAGACCAGCGGGACGGGCTGTCGTCCCACATGAACGTTAGCGGAACCGCTTGCGCCCCATGCCCGCCAGCCCCACCAGGGCCAAACCCATCAGCACGATGGTGCCGGGTTCGGGCACGGGCAGGCTTTCGGCGATATAGCCCGCGATGTTAAAGCGGTTATGCTCGTCATTCCATTTCCAACTGTTCGCTTCGTATTTGTCCCACAAGGCCAGGTGCATCTCGTCGATGCCATTGTAGTCGTTGGGCTCATCGCTTGCCCAGTTGGTGTAATGCCAATCCTCCGTACCCGTGACCCAATTCCAGCCGGCCTCGGGGTCTGCCTCGCCAGGATTCTGGAATCCGCCGATCCAATACTCGCCGGAATAGCCCGCCAGCAGACTTTCAACGAAATCCTGTTCCGCCTGACTGGTAATGGTGGCTAACCCATAGCCATCGCCAAGGAGATTATAGATATCGCCCCAGGTATCCCCCCACGCAATGTCCTCAAATCCGACGACCACATAATCATGCCCGTTTCCACCAACGCCCAACTCCCAAACCATCGCACCGGCCGGGCTGATGAATACCAGACATAAAAACACACTGAACAGACCCCACAACAGTTTCTTCATAACCCATCTCCTTATGTCGATACAGACAAAAATAGCCGGCTTGCTCTCAGCAACCCGGCTATCCGAAGTTCGATTTAGGACCCGTGGCTTTCCGTCCCCGGCTTCCGCCAGGTTTGGCTTTTGTGTCAGTAAATGCAATATCCGAGCCGTCACCAGAGAACGCTTTACGTCGCAGACGTCACAGTTCGAAAATCTTTTAAATCATTGTTATTTATAGTATTTTAAACTTCTACATCACGCATTTTAGGAAAGCCATAGGGTCGCGCATCCAAGTTTTTAATCCGACAAATAGGCAAACATTTTCATAATGCGCAAATCCTTTCCTAACATCTGTTGCTTAAGGACTTAGGGCAGGATCGCATAGGATACGACGATCAGGTCAGCGGTGGCATCCGCCCCGGATGGGAAACAATATTCCCAAGCAGGCCTCCACATCACGGCGCGCTACCACATAGAATTGCCTATCTAATCGTATTTTAATGATTTTTTATTATGGCACACGACTTGCCGTGGACGTGTCGGTCAATCATTTTACCACAACTCATAAGGAGAAACGCATGCGGAAAGGATTGTGTCTGTTCATTGTTCTGCTGTTCATATTTTTATGCCCGGCCGCCCATGCCCTGCCCATGTTAAGCATCGAAGCCGATCCCGGAACATACGGCGCCATTCCGGACGGCGAAAAAAACGATCTTGTGGAGACCCTTTACGGTCCCGGTACCACGCGCGTTGAGGGGTACTATGGCAGCACCATCGCATTGACCGAAGCTGCCAATCTCACTTTACGTTCCTGGGATTCGAGGCCGGTTACCAAAACGATTTCATTCTCGACAGCACGAAGCTTTTCAGCACGGAAGACTATGGCTCCAATATAGTTGTCGGCATCGCCGATCTGGCCGGGCCATTTTACCTTGATGCCGGGGTCATTCCCTTTTGGTTCGGCATCAATAATAACACCGAAATTCTCGAAAACGGCGCCAATCCGGACGAAACCATTGAAGGGGAAATCTACACCAACTTTTTGGTGAGCTTTGTGGGCGATCCCGCCGCCACATCCGGCACCAGCCTGATTCTCTTTCTCGACGACGGCGGCGCCGGTCCCGACGACAACCACGACGATTTCGCCGTACGCATCGACGTGGCCCAGGTGCCGGAACCCTCCACCATGGTCCTGATGGGTCTTGGTCTGGTGGGCTTGGCCGGCTTGGGACGGAGGAAGTTCCGAAAATAGATTGGGCATGACAGATAAAAGACCGCCCACAAATTCATCAAACACGCCGTAAAAAAGCACCCCCGACAAATCCTGCCGGGGGTGCTTACCTTTCAACGAACGCAATTCACGGCCATTCCATTTACTTCTTCAAGGCATACTTATCCGCAATCACGTTGTAGTAGGCGTTCTCGGACACGGAGCCCCAGACGCCCACCTGGGCCTTGAACTTCTTGAAGGCATCGTGGACCTTGCGGCTCATGGCATCCTTGGCGGCTTCCTCTTCCAGGGTTTCGTCGGCCAGCTTGCGCAGGTCGTTCAGCAACTGTTCCGGGAAGCGCACCAGGTTGACATTGTGCTCGGAGATCAGGGTCTGCAGGGCCGCGCCGTTGCCAGCCTCGAATTCGCAGAGGCTCCACATGTTGGTCTCGGCGGCCACGGCGTCGAGAATCTGCTGCAGTTCCACGGGCAGGGACTCGTAGGCTTTTTTGTTGAACATGACCTCCAGGCAGGTGCCGGGCTCATGCCAACCGGGATAGTAGTAGTACTTGGCGGCCTTGTAAAAGCCCATCCGCAGATCGTGCATGGGGCCCACCCACTCGGTGGCGTCGATAACGCCGCGCTCCAGGGAAGTGAAAATCTCACCGCCGGGCAGCAGCACCACCGTGCCGCCGGCCTTGCTGATGACCTTGCCGCCCAGGCCGGGGATGCGCATTTTGAGGCCCTTGTAGTCATCGATGGAATTCATCTCCTTGCGGAACCAGCCGCCCATCTGGACCCCCGTATTTCCCTGGGGGCGCGGGATGACGTTGAAGGGGGCATAGACTTCTTCCCAGAGTTCCAGGCCGCCGCCGCTGTAAAACCAGGCATTGATGCCCTGGGGATTGAAGCCGAAGGGTACGGCGGCAAACCATTGGGCGGCCGGCACCTTGCCGGCCCAGTAATAGGCGGCCCCGCTGCCGCATTCCACCGTGCCTTCGGAAACCGCATCAAAAACACCCAGGGGCGGCACCAGTTCGCCGCCGGCGAACACCTGGATTTTGAGCTGCCCGCCCGAAGCTTCTTCTACGCGCTTGGCAAACCTTACCGCCCCGGTCTGCAGCACCGGCAGGTTGGGCGGCCAGGTGGTGACCATCTTCCACTCGTAGGTCTTTTTCGGCTGAACCGCCGGACCTTTGACCTCTTCTTCCTTCTGCTGGGCACATCCGGCCAGACCGGCGCCGGCCGCGACCGCACCGGCCGCTGCCAGACCTGCTTTCCTCAAGAAATCACGTCGTTCCATACCTTCCTTCTCCTTTGCTGCGGGTTCAAGGAAATGATACGCGCTATTTGAAGACCACCGACGGCAGCCACGTCACCAACTCGGGAAAAAACACCACGATCAGAAGCCCGATGAGTTGGAAGAACACAAAGGGAATAATCCCACGGTAAATGTGGCCGGTTCGAATTTCCGGCGGGGTTACCGCCTTGAGATAGAACAGGGAAAACCCGAAAGGCGGCGTCATGAACGAGGTCTGCAGATTCACGGCGATCAGGATGCAGAACCAGGCCGGGTCGAATCCGAACTCGATCATGATCGGCGCCAGCACCGGCACGTGAATGAAGGTAATTTCGATAAAATCCAGGAAAAAACCGATGACGAAGATGATCCCCATGACGATGGCCAGCACGGTCCACTGGCCGTACTGGTGGGAGATGCCCCCCAGAAAGGCACGGACCAGCTCATCACCGCCCATCCCGCGGAACACCAGGCCGAACGAGGCCGCCCCCACCAAAATGATGAACACCATGCAGGTCAGCTTCATGGTGGAATGCATGACTTCCTGCAAAATTTTCAGGCTGAATTTTTTATTGGCGATGGTCAGCAGGGTCGCCCCCACCGCCCCCACACCGGCCGCCTCGGTGGGTGAGGCGATGCCGGCAAAGATCGATCCCAGCACCGCCACCATGAGAAACAGGGGCGGAAACAGAGCCCGGCTGAATTTCTTGAGCATGATGGCCGGGGTCAGGGCCGCCAGTTCCTCCTTGGGGATGGCCGGTGCCCAGTCCGGTTTTAGAAACGCGGCGATAAGAATGTAGAGGATGTAGAGCCCCACCAGTACCATGCCCGGCAGGACGGCGCCCATGAAGAGATCCCCCACCGGGACCCCCACGATGTCCCCGATCAGGACCAGCACGATGCTGGGGGGAATAATTTGCCCCAGGGTGCCCGAGGCTGACACGGTTCCCGTGGCCATCTCCTTCTGGTAGCCCCGTTTGAGCATGGTGGGCACGGCCAGCAACCCCATGGTGACCACCGTGGCCCCCACAATGCCGGTGGAAGCCCCCAGCAGGGCCCCGACCACCACTACGGAAATTGCCAGACCGCCCCGCAAACGGCCGAAGGCCAGCCCCATGGTATCCAACAGTTCTTCGGCCAAACCGGAGCGCTCCAGCATCACCCCCATGAAAACGAAAAGGGGAACAGCCAGCAGGGTCACGTTGGTCATCACACCCCAGATGCGCAGGGGCAGCAGATTGAAAAAATCCCAACCGAACCCGATCAGGCCGAAAGTCAGGGCGGTGCCCATGAGGGTAAAGGTGACGGGAAAGCCCACCATCAGCAGAATCGTCAGGGCCAGGAACATCCAACCGGGCAGATACTCCATAAACATCAGCGTCCCCCCTCCGCGTCCGTCTCTTTTCCGAGAATGGTGAGCAGGCTTTTGCCGAACAGGGAAAGTCCTTGGAGCAGGATCAGGACAAAGCCCGCCGGTATGCAGCTTTTTAGAAGGAAACGGTAGGGAATGCCGCCGGGGTCGGGGGAACCCTCCATGACAACCCATGCGTTGTAGACAAAATTGAGCGAAGTGGCGATGATCATGTAGCAGCCCGGGATCAGGAAGAAAATGACCCCCAGCAGATTGATCCAGGCCTGTGTTTTAGGACTGCAGCGCTGGTAAAAGATGTCCACCCGCACGTGCCCGTCTTTCAGCAGCGTGTAGCCCGCCCCCATCAGGAAGATGAACGCGAACAGATGCCATTCGAGTTCCTGGGTGAACACGAAACTGATGTTGAAGGCGTAGCGCATGACCACGTCGATAAAAACCACCGCCACCACAATAGCCGTAGCCCAGGCGACGACATGTCCCACCCAGGTGTTCAGCGCGTCGATCCAACGACAGAGTTTGATGATCAGACCCATTCGATCTTCTTTCGCCGCAAAAAATATCGCGTTATCGCATTCGGAATGTCCAGGCTCAGGAGCACTTGCACAAATCGTATCGACCCGTTTGTCACAACGCCGTTAAAAGGGCGAATGATTTATATTATGTATTTAAATGGCCTGTCAACAGATGAATGACATTCATTTTTCTTCTGTCACACCCCACCGGTCCTTATTCCGGCTGAATTTACAGGCCGGCAGGTGATATGGTAGGTTGGATTTATACAATTAGCGCCAACGTAAGCATGATCCGGGCGACAGCGCCCCCCCTAACCAGGATCATGCCGGATTAGGAAGGGCGATGCGCATTCCATGACACAGGGCACGATTTTCGACATTAAGAAATTCGCCATCCATGACGGCCCCGGTATCCGCACCACCATTTTTCTGAAGGGCTGCCCCATGAACTGCTGGTGGTGCCACAATCCCGAGGGTCAGCGGCCGGAGCCGGAATCCATGGCCGGCGGACCCGGCGATACGGGCCCAATAACGGTAGGCGCTTTGATGAGCGTCGGCCAGGTCATGGCCGAAATCGAAAAAGATTTGCTTTTCTACGATGAAAGCGGGGGCGGCGTAACGTTTTCAGGGGGTGAACCCCTCCTGCAACCGGACTTTCTGGCCGCAGTACTGGCCCAGTGCCGCCGACAGGGCATCCACACGGCCCTCGACACCACCGGCCATGCCCCGGCTGACATCATGGCCCGCATCGCGCCTCTGGTTGACCTCTTCCTGTATGATCTTAAACTTCTGGATGATGCCCATCACCGGAAATACACCGGCGTGTCCAATGACCGCCTCCTGGCCAATCTGCGCCATCTGGTGCGAACCGGCAGGGAAGTGATCATTCGTTTTCCGTTGATTCCGCACATCAACGATACGTCGGATCATCTGGGGAAAATGAAGCATTTTCTGCAGGAATTGGGGCTGAGGCGTATCGACCTTTTGCCCTATCATGACATCCATCGGCAAAAATTCCATCGCCTCGGGCACCCCGACCGCCTGGGTGACCTGGCCCCGCCGGAGGCGGATGTCATCGACCGCGTCAAAGCGGATTTGGCACGTGACGGGTTTGCCCTCACGGTAGGAGGCTGAACATGATGAACGCACGCATTCGCAACCTGCGGCAGCAGAGCCTGGACGCCCGCGCGACATTAAGCGCCGAGCGGGCGCTGCTGGTCACCCGCCTGCTGCAAAGCGGCCGCCTGGCCGGAGAGGCCGTCGCCATCCAGCGGGCCAGGGTTTTCCAGCACATCCTCGCCAACCAGACCCTCTGCATCCAGCCGGGGGAGCTGATCGTGGGCGAACGCGGCCCGGCGCCCAAAGCCACACCCACCTACCCTGAAATCTGCCTGCACAGCCTGGAGGATTTGGAAATTCTCAATGACCGGCCCAAGGTGCCGTACGCATCCGACGCCGGCATGCGCCAGGCCTATGAAGAAGACATCATCCCCTTCTGGAAGGGCCGCACCATCCGCGACCACCTGTTCAGACAGTTGCCCGAACGCTGGCAGGCCGCCTACCGGGCCGGCGTTTTCACCGAATTCCAGGAGCAGCGCTCACCCGGCCATACCGTGCTGGGGGACAAAATCTACCGCCGCGGATTTCTCGATCTCAAACAGGACATTGCCGAAACAGCCGCCGCCCTGGATTTTTATAACGACCCCCAGGCCCTGGACAAGCAGGAAGCATTGCAGGCCATGGATATCGCGGCCGACGCCCTGATCGCATTTGCCCGGCGGCATGCCCGCGAACTCACCCGCCTGGCGGCGGAGGAAACCGACCCGGAGCGGGCCGAGGAACTGCGAAGGATGGCGGCCATCTGCCGCAAGGTTCCGGCCCACAAACCCGACACCTTCTGGGAGGCCCTGCAATATTACTGGTTTGTGCACGTGGGGGTCATCACCGAATTGAACCCCTGGGACGCCTTCAACCCGGGGCGCCTTGATCAGCACCTCTACCCCTTTTACCGCCACGAAACGGACGCCGGCACGCTGACCGAAGAGCGAGCCCGTGAATTGCTTCAGGCCTTCTGGATCAAATTCAACAACCATCCGGCCCCGCCCAAGGTCGGGGTGACGGCCAAAGAAAGCAACACCTACGTCGACTTCGCCCTGATCAACACCGGCGGGGTTAACGCCGACGGCGCCGACGCCGTCAACGACCTGAGCTATCTCATCCTCGACGTGGTTGAAGAAATGCGGCTGCTGCAGCCCAGCGCCATGGTGCAGATCAGCAAGAAAAACCCCGACCGATTCCTGAAACGGGCGCTGCACATCGTCAAAACCGGCTTTGGGCAACCGTCCATCTTCAATACCGATGCCATCGTCCAGGAACTTGTGCGCCAGGGTAAATCCATTGCCGACGCCCGCAACGGGGGAGCCAGCGGCTGCGTGGAAAGCGGGGCTTTCGGCAAGGAATGCTATATTTTGACCGGCTATTTCAACCTGCCCAAGATCCTGGAACTGACCCTGAACGACGGGGTTGACCCGCAGACCGGCGAACGCATCGGGCCGGACACCGGGAAGGCGGCCGCCTTCACCGGCTTCGACGACCTGTTTGAAGCCTTCGAGCGTCAGCTGGCCTATTTCGTGGACATCAAAATCCTGGGTAACAACATCATCGAACGCATCAACGCCAAGTATATGCCGGTACCGTTCCTGTCCCTGTTGATCGACGACTGCATCGCCAACGGCACCGACTACAATGCCGGCGGCGCCCGCTACAACACCTCTTACATCCAGGGGGTGGGGCTCGGCACCGTCACGGACAGCCTGTCGTCCCTGAAATATAACGTGTTCGACCGCAAACTGCTCTCCATGCCGGAAATGCTGCGCCGGCTGGCGGAAGACTTCCGTGAGGCCGAGGCCCTGCGGCGCCGGCTGGGAGAGGAAACACCCCGCTACGGCAACGACGACGACCGCGCCGACGATATCCTGCGCCGGGTTTTCGAGGCCTATTACCGGGCGATCAACGGCCGGCCCAACACCAAGGGCGGGGTCCACCGCATCAACCTCTTGCCCACCACCGTGCACGTGTATTTCGGGAGCAAACTAGGAGCCACCCCGGACGGGCGCCGATCCGGCACACCGCTTTCCGAAGGCATTTCCCCGGTCCAGGGCGCCGACCGCCAGGGGCCCACCGCGGTTCTCAAGTCCGCCGCCAAGATCGACCATGTGCGCACGGGCGGTACCCTGCTGAACCAGAAATTTCTCCCCCATATCCTGGCGGACGACACCGGCATCGAACGCCTGGCCCAGTTGGTCAGGACCTATTTCCGCATGGACGGCCACCACATCCAGTTCAACGTGGTGGATGCCGAAACCCTGCGCAAGGCCCAGAAGGATCCCGAGGCCCATCGCGACCTGATCGTGCGGGTGGCCGGCTACAGTGATTATTTCGTGGATTTGACGCCGGAACTGCAGGAGGAAATCATAAGGCGCACGGCCCATGAGGGGAGATGAAGCGCGTCTTCTGCCAGAAAGCGGAAGACATGCGATTTCTTTAGAATCACCCTTCACCCACCTCGGCGCCAATCCATTCCAAAAAGGCCGGATTGCCGCCGTCGATGTCGAAACTGAGGATGCAGGGGCAGTCATAGCTGTGCAGGGCATTGACGGTGTCAATCAATTCCGGTAGCCGGCTCCGGGTTGTTTTGGCGATCATGACCACTTCCCGATCTTTCTGGATCGCCCCCTCCCAGCGGTAGATGCTGTGCATGGCATCGATGATATTGACGCAGGCCGCCACCCGCTTTTCCACAAGAGCTTCACCGATCCGTTGGGCTTCATCCCGGCTTCCGGCGGTCATGTAGACAAATTGCTTGTTCATGGCATACCTCACGCTTCTTTACGAATAGCTGGCCGCAAGATAAAGTCACCTATTTCGTTAGCCCGACCGCCCATCGTCACAGGGCCCGTCTTCAACATCCAGTCGGGAATGCTCCGCCGAGGCGGGCATGCCGCAGGCCGGCAGTTGCTCCACCTCGACCCAGCGTCCCTGGCAGCAATCCGAAAGGCCGGAGGCCGCTCCTTCCCGTTCAATCTGCAAACCGCATTTTTCACACCGGTATTTTTTTATGGCTGCCACACGTCCTCCCCTCCGCAACAGGTTTGTTGCGATACATTCACGTAAACGAATCATCAAAGGCCATCACTCCGCTACGGGAATGCCCGGCCCGGGCTGTATCCATAGATTCAAAGCTAAGATATCGGGGAATATTTGTAAAGCCTGGGGCGGGGCCACGAAGAGCCGGAGGACGGTTGCGATCGTCCCCCCGGCGCCATCACGTGGTCAGGCATCCTGTTCGGGCTGGTCAAGCGACGCCCTTGGTTTTCAGGAAAGGGGCATATTTCTGGTCGACTTGATTCCGTTTTACAGCCATGTTAGGCCTTTCCGCCAAAGGTCAGCGCTAACGACAGCGGCGCCATTGCCGTAAACACGAAAAAGGGACATGCGACGTTATGGGACTCCGGCAGGTGCGACGGCGCCTTCAACAGCAACGGATGGCCGCCCAGCAGCGTTTTCGACGTCAAAAAAACGCCAACCTCCTGGCCCCGTCAGGCCCCCATGATTTCATCGTTATTCTGGACGGGCTCAAGCCGGCCTTCAATATCGGCAAAATTTTCAGAAGCGCCGACGCGTTCGGCGCCCGAGAAATCCACCTGATCGGCATCGACTTTTTCGACCCGGCCCCGGCCATGGGGTCCTTCAAGTGGGTGCCGGCCCGCTTTCATGAACGTTTTGCAACCTGCCACCGGGATCTCAGCGAACGGGGCTACACCCTGTTCACCCTGGATCCGGTCAGGGGCACCCCGCTTCCCGGGTCGCAACTTCCGCGCCGCAGCGCGTTCATATTGGGCCATGAAGAAAACGGCATCAGTGCGGACATCGCCGCCTGCAGCGACATCCAGTCCCTGAGCATCCCCCAGTTCGGCAAGGTCCAGAGCCTGAACGTGAGCATTGCAGCCTCCATTGTCATGTGGGAGTACCTGCGCCAGCACCCGCCGGGGATGGCGCCTGCAATGTAGAATTGTTTTCGCGGGCAGGTTTTAGCGGATGGCGGCCAGGCCCGGATCCATCGTCTTGACCAGCAATATCACCGGGTCCGCGTCGACAATCTCCACCTGGTATTCGTCGAAGATTCCCCCCAGGAGAATATCCACTCGCCGGGTGCGCGCGATAAAAATGCCGTTGCGGTCAAACAGGATATCTCCCTGGGCATGTTTGACAATGGTCAGTGCAAAAAGATCGCGTTGCCCTTTTTTAAGCCTGAAGCGGTCGCCCACTGACAGGCCGCTCCCTTCCAACTGGCCGGCGGGGATCAGAATGCCCCGCCGATCCCGGTCGTGGATGGCCCTGCGAAGCATGCCGTCGTTTTCTGCTGCCATTGAAGAAATAGGCTCCTTAATAAACACCATCGTGAGGCGCCTCCGGCGAAGTAGACGGCCTCTGATAGCTCCCCGCGAAGGGGGTTAAACGATATTTTGGTTTTTGGTTGTCCCGTTGCCCCGCGCCGAGCAGCGGAGCGGCGGATGAGTTTCCGCGTGCTCCGGCCACATCAGGCAATCTGCAAAACAACCTTGCCCCGTGCCCGTTTGGTTTCAATGTAGGCATGCGCTTCCTGCGCGTCGGCGAGGGGATAAACACGGTCCACCACAGGGACAAGACGCCCTTCTTCGATCCAGCGGCCAAGCGTCTGCAAATCCCCGGTCTTGGACTTGACAATCACGAGATGGGCCCGGGGGCCTGAGGATAACCGGGAGAGGATGCTCCATCGCATGACGGGGACTCCGGGTACGGTGGATATAAACCGGCCATTGGGTTTCAGGACCGCTCGGATATCGGGGAAACGGCAGTTGCCGAACACATCGAAAAAAACATCGAACGACGCGCCAAGGTGTCGAATTTCCTCGCGCGTGTAATCGATTACCCGGTGGGCCCCCAGGTCATGGACCAGGTCGGCATTGCGGCCGCTGCATACGGCGGTGACACGGGCGCCCAGAATGCGGGCGACCTGGACGGCAAAGGTTCCGACACCGCCGGAACTGCCGTTGATCAGGACGCGCTGGTTGCCGGACAGGCCCCCCAGATCGCGCAGCGCCTGCAAGGCTGTCTGGGCAGCCAGCGGGACGGCCGCCGCCGCCGTGAACTCCAATGGCGACGGCTTGAGGGCGGTTTCCGAAGGCCGGACCGTTAGGTAATCGGCGTAGGCGCGCCCCTGCCACCCATTGGTCATGCCAAAAACCGCATCCTCCACCTGAAACGCAGCCACCTGCCGGCCAACCGCCGCAACCGTGCCGCTGAAATCGTGCCCCAGGCCCATCGGGAAACGCCGCCCCGTGAACCAGCGAAATTTGCCTTTGCGCACCAGGCAGTCTTTGGGGTTGGTGCCGGCGGCCCGTACACGAACCAATACGTCGCGTGGACCGCAGGCCGGCCGATCGATTTCCCGGCAGACCAGAACAGACGGGGCACCATAACGGTCAAACTGAATGGCTCTCACGGTTGTTCCGTCGCCGGTTCGGCATCTTGGGTAGGATCCGGGGCCTGGCCATTGCCGCAGAACCCCTCCTTCATATCGTCCACCATCCGGGGGCCGATATCTTTGGCTTCTTCGTATGCTTCCTGGGCGCCTTCCGAAATACTCTGGCCGGTTGTAATGAAAAATTCACGGGAATCCTCGTAAACATGTCTCGACTCATCCACGATGGCGCGGCCGGCCTCCCCCGCGCTCTTGGCGATCGATTGGTCTTCCGCGTCAACGATTCCAGGCGTTAAACATAGAACCACGGCCAGCACCCCGGTTACAATCCATTGCCGCATAGATTCCTCCTGTCAGATCCGTCCAGGAACGGACAACGCGTTAATGCTGCCACCATCTATCGAGCGCCGTCAGTTGGCGATTCTTTCCTGGGATGCGCCATGGGGTTTCAAAACGCGGTAGATGACACGGGAGAGTCGGTCGATGCTGAACGGCTTCTGAATTACGCCATCGCATCCTTTCTTCAATATACGGGACGCCTCCCCATCCAGGCTATATCCCGTCGCCAGGATGGCCTTGACATTGCGATCGATATCTTTCATGCGCTCGTAGACTTCACCGCCGCCCATATCCGGCATGATCATATCCAGCAGCACCAGATCGATCATATCCCGATTCTGGCGAAAAAGACTCAGGGCGTCATGGCCGCTGCAGGCTTCCAGAACGCGAAAGCCCAGTTTGGACAGCATTTTGCTGCTGATTTCCAGAACCGCCGGATCGTCGTCCACCACGAGGATGCAGCCACTGCCATGGATAACGCTCTGGTCTTTGTAGTCGGTTTTTTCCGCCGGACGGGTGGATATGGGAAGATAAACGAAAAAAGTGGCACCATGCCCTTTTTTGGAATCCACATCAATGTAGCCGCCATGCCCTTTGATGATGCCATAAACGGAAGCCAGCCCCAGCCCCGTGCCACGCCCGAGTTCCTTTGTTGTGAAAAAGGGTTCAAAGATACGGCGGCGGACTTTCTGTTCCATACCGACGCCGGTGTCGGCGATGACCATCATGATGTATTCACCCGCCTTGATCTTGTAATTCCGCTTACGGATCTGCTGGTGGCTGACATTCATGGCCTTGATAAAAAGTTCGCCGCCTTCCGGCATGGCATCCGCAGCATTTTTGAAGATGTTGTACAACACGTGCTCCAGTTGGGTGCGATCCCCCGCAACACTATGGAGGTCGGTGGCCAGTTGGGTGGAAACCTTAATGGCCGGATGCGACTGGCGAAAAGTGGCGGCTGTCTTGGTGATCAGCCCGTTGAAGTCCAGGGAACGAATTTTGTACTTGCCCTTGCGGGCATAGCCCAGAAGCTGCGATGTCAACCGGGAGCCGCTTGTCACATGCTCCTGAATTTTTTGAATTTCCTCGAAACGCGTGTCCTGTGCATCGGTATCCAGGAGCAGCAGGGACACGTTGCCCTGAATCGCCATGAGCAGGTTGTTGAAATTGTGAGCTATGGCGCCCGCCAGTGTTCCCACGGCCTCCATTTTGCGGGCGTGTTGAAATTCGGCCTCGAGCTTGACCTGGTCATCGATGTCCCGAATGAAATTCAAGGTCGCCGGCTTGCCCTCCCAGAGGATTTTGACGGCGTTTATCTCCACCCAGAAGGTTTCACCATTGGCCCGCAACAGTCTGAAATTGTACGTGCTGGGTACGTTGTCGCCCTTCAGGCGACGGAAATGGCGCTCCAGAATCATATTCTGATCTTCCGGGGCCACATACTCGAAAAAGGCGTGCTGCCGGAGATCCACCCCCATCATGCGGGCCATTTCCCGGGCTTTGGGATTGGGGAATTTCACCTCGCCGTCCTGGAGAATGAAGATCGCATCGGTGGCGGTTTCGATCAGCGTGCGGTATTTTTCTTCAGACTCGCTCAGGGCCTTTTTGGCCTTTTTGAACGTATCGATATCCTTGGTAATCGAGAGGACGTAAGGGTGCCGGTTGAGGATAATGATATTGGCCGAAACCAAGCCGGTACGGATGCTGCCGTCTTTGACCCGGAAACGGGCCTCCAGATTCCGGATCGAGCCGGAGGCATCCAAGGCCTCCATCAACTGATCACGCTCCTTGGGATCCGCCCAGATATCAAGCTCTTCGGTGGTTTTGCCGATCACCGCCTCACGGGCATATCCGGTAAGCAAAGCAAACCCCTCATTGACCATGGTGTAAACACCGTCACGCATCCGATTGAGCGTGACCGCATCCGGGCTGATGGCAAAGGCCGTCTGGAACAAGGCGTTGCTGAGCTGCAGGGCGCTTTCGGCCTGCTTGCGGCGGTCGATATTACGGGATACGCAGACATAGCCCGTCAACATGCGCTGGTCGTCAAAAAGACCGGTCAACTGGCATTCGAACCAAAACCCTGAGCCGTTGCGATGCACATGCTCCAGATCCAGTGTCGTAGAGGCCACGCCACCATCCAGCATTTTGAGAGCGTATCCCAGCTGGTCCTGGCTGGACAAGGTCAGGGTGTCGGTAAAGGCCTTGCCAAGGACCTCTTCAAAAGCATACCCCAAATGGGTCTTGACGGACGGGGTCACGAAGGTCGGCCTTAACGCCTTGTCCAGCGTCCAGACAATATCGGTCAGGTTGTCAGCGACAACACGATAGTGGGACAGGGTTTCATGGGCCGCCGCCTCGGCCTGGCGGGAATGGGCCAGGGCTTTTTCAAGCTGGCGGATGCGGGCCGCCATTTCGATATGGTTTTTATCTTGGGCCAATACGATGTTGTCCTGTGGCCTGCCGGCCTGGCAATGGTTGCGGTTGAATCAATCGCTTATCGCACATCCGGCATGAATCAATCAATAGCCAGCGTCGTGAGCCCGACGAACACGATTATCCGGACGGGTTAAAGGGTGCGATGGGGCAGACTTTCGTGGCGGCCCGCCGGCGTAATCCGGATATAATCCAGTTTGCGCTGCAATTCCCGAATGGTGGCCGCCCCGCCATAAGTCAGACCGGATCGCAACCCACCGACAATATCGGCAACGACGGCTTCTTCGGTTTCATGGTAAGGCACATCGACGGCGACCCCCTCGGCGGTTTTCCACTCGGCCATGCCGCCGTGATAGTCATCCTGAACTTCGCTGCTGGCCATACCGCGGTAGGATTTGACCTTAACCGTCTTACCCTCTTCATTCCTGCGGCTCAAAACCGGCCCCGGGGTCGGCCGGGTTCCGGCCAGCATGCTCCCGATCATCACAAAATCAGCCCCAAAAGCCAGGGCCTTGACGATATCCCCGGGGGACCGGATGCCGCCGTCGGCCACAACCGACCGATCCACCCGGGCGGAATTGCGGATGGCGGTCAGGTTGGGTACCCCGAACCCTGTCTTGATGCGGGTCGAACAGACCGCCCCGCCGCCGATGCCGACCTTGACGATATCGGCACTGAGGGAGGCCAAATAGTCCGCCCCGGCGTAGGTGGCCACATTGCCGGCCATGATACATACCTCCTTGCCCAGCATATCCCTGACATTTTTGAGAGTTTTGCCAACATAGCGGGCATGGGCATGGGCGACATCGATGCAGAACAAATCGGCCCCGGCATCCCGCAGGGCCGCGACCCGTTCGAGGTCGCCGGGTGAACACCCGATGGAAACAAAGGCCTTGTGGGTGCAGGCTTTGAGAATCGCGATATTGTCCTCGATGGACATGAAGCGATGGATCACGCCGATGCCTCCCTTGGCGCCGATAAAATCGGCCATGGCAGTCTCGGTAATGGTGTCCATATTGGCGGTCATCACCGGCAGTTCGAGGTGCAACTTACCGGTCTTGTCGGTCATGGATGTATCCACAATTTTGCGCGATTCCCAATGGTTGTAAGATGGAACAAGCAGGACGTCGTCGTAGGTGATGGCTTCGCTCATGGCATGACTCCCTGGGGTAATGCCGGGCAGCGGCCCGGGTTGCCGCAAAACGGTCAGGTTATCGACCGATAGCTCTTATGAAGAAAGGGCCAAGCTCAAAGCGTCAAGCTGAAAGGGCGGCGCTACGCGTCGACACCGAAATGCCGAACTCGCCCAGTGCGGCAGGCGCTATTTTCATGAATGATTTCACCGGCCCCAGCCGGCGGTTTTGCTGAAAGATGTTATAGGATCGATAGGAGATAGGATCGCCAGTAATACGTTTCTTATCCTTTCGCCGGGTCTGAATCAAGCCAGGATTCCGGTACCGGTCTGCCGGAGGGGCAAGTGAACGGCAGTGACACCGTGAGCGCATCCCGGCCCTCACCCGAACTCCTTGACTTAACCACCGATAATCTTTTAGGCTCGCCTCTGCTCGAGCGCCATAACGGAGGCCACCAGAGTGGCCCTGGCGGCCATTCCGCCATTTCCCATTCTTCCGATGCGCGCATCAGAAAAGCCATCGAAAGGGCTCTTTAGTTGAAACCTCGCCTGCCCGTTGCCGTCCGCACCCTGGTGGCCTTTGCCCTGCAAAACGGCGATCTGGATGCGACCTTTGCAGGATCCCAGCGTTCCCTGGAAGGCATCCGGGCCCATCAAAAAATCCAGCGCTCGCGTCCGCCCGGTTACCAGGCTGAGGTCACGGTCCAACGTGAAATTGAGACCGAACGTTTTCTACTTGCGATCAGCGGCCGCATCGATGGTGTCTTCAGCGATGGCCCCCGGATGGTTGTGGACGAAATCAAATCGACCCACAAGGATCTGAAGGCCATCGAAGCGCACCCCGATGATCTTCACTGGGGACAAGTCCAGGCCTATGCCTGGCTCTACGCTACCCGGCACGACCTGGATGCCGTGGATGCTCAACTGACCTATTACCAGCTGGCCACCAAAGAGACGCTGGAAATCCGGCGAACCTGCACTATCGCCGAACTCGACACGTTTATGGAAGCCCTGCTCGAGATCTATATCGACTGGGCCAACCGTCTGGACCAATGGCGCGTCGAACGCGACCGGTCGATCCAAAATCTGAATTTTCCCTTCGGCACCTACCGGGACGGACAACGCCACATGGCCGTCACCGTCTATCGTACAATCCGGACCGATGGAAACGCTTTAATCCAGGCGCCCACGGGCATCGGCAAAACCATGGCCGCCCTTTTCCCATCCATAAAAGCGTTGGGGGAAGCGCTGACTGCCAAACTCTTCTACCTGACCGCCCGGACCACCGGCCGCCAGGCCGCTGAAAAAGCCCTTGCAGTCATGCGGGACCGGGGATTGCAGCTCAAGAGCCTTAGCCTGACCGCCAAGGAAAAAATCTGCGCTCATCCCGATGCGGCCTGCACCCCCGATGAATGTCCGCGGGCCCGCGGGCACCACGATCGCATGCGGGATGCCCGCGTGGCCGCCTTCGCGGAGGACGCCCTGGATCGGGAGGCCATCGTCAGGATAGCGGAAACGTTCACGGTCTGCCCTTTTGAGTTCAGCCTGGACATGGCCCTCTGGGTCGATGCCATTATCGGAGACTACAACTATGCTTTCGATCCCCGGGTCTATCTGCGCCGTTTTTTCGACGATCCCAACGGGGCCTACACCTTCTTGGTGGACGAAGCACACAACCTGGTGGACCGGTCCCGGGAGATGTTCTCGGCCGCCCTTGAAAAGCAGTCCTTTCTGGATTTGCGACGGGCGCTAAAGGAGAGTCACCGAACCCTTTTCCGGGCCCTGGGCCGCATCAACACCTGGATGGTTGCCGCCCGGCGGGACTGTGTCACGGCCGGAGGCGAATCCGCCTGCCGGGCCCTGCCGGACGAGCTTTTGCCGCACCTGCAGCGCTTTCACCGGCTGGCCGAATCCTGGCTGGTGAAAAACAAACCGGCTCCCTGGAAAGACGATCTGCTCCAGCTTTACTTCGCGGTGTCGCATTTTTTAAGGGTTTCCGAGCGCTACGATGAAAGCTACACCACCTGTTTGGCGTGCGAGGGCAAGGAGTTGCGGGTCAAACTCTTCTGCCTCGACCCTGCCGATCAGATGGCCGAAGCCCTTCAGCGATGTCGCGCGGTGGTATTTTTCTCCGCCACCCTGACCCCTTTCACCTATTTCAAAGAATTGTTCGGCGGTGGCGAAAACACCGCCTTTCTGCGGCTGCCGTCGCCGTTCCCCCCGGAGAACCGACGCCTGATCATTGACGGGCGCCTGTCCACCTATTACCGGGATCGGGAAAAAACCAAGCACCGCCTGGCAGAAGTCATCGGGCAGCTGGTGGGGGGACAGACAGGCAACTACCTTGCGTTTTTTCCCTCCTATGCCTATCTGGAAATGGTACACGATGTCTTCACAGAAGCTTTCCCGGACATCACGACCATGGTCCAGGCCCGGGATATGGACGAACCGGCCCGGGAAGCCTTTCTGGAGCGCTTCAGTGACGACAACCCGCAGACGCTGGTGGGTTTTGTCGTGATGGGCGGCATTTTCGGCGAAGGCATCGACCTGGTCGGCCGCCGGCTTTCCGGAGCCGCCATCGTGGGGGTCGGGCTGCCCGGCATCTGCCTGGAACGGGACCTGATCAAGGATCATTATGACGCTAAATTGCAGGCCGGATTCGATTTTGCCTACCGTTATCCCGGCTTCAACCGGGTCCTGCAGGCGGTTGGCCGGGTCATCCGGACGGCCCGGGACCGGGGCACGGTACTGCTGGTGGACAGCCGCTTGACGAGCCAGCGCTACCGCTGCCTTTACCCGGAAGACTGGCAGCCCCTCAACCCCCGCGGCAATAGTGGCATTGCCCCAATTCTGGCGGACTTCTGGGCAGCCGGCGCATCTCATCCACAACAATGACGCCAAAGGAAAAATCATGGAAGCCATTGCCCCAAGCACACCCCGGGAAGAGCTCGACACACGCATCCGGCGTTTCCAGGCCTATCTCACCCGACAGCAGATCGGGGGGGCCCTGATTCTGCAGAACAGCGATCTTTTTTATTTCAGCGGTACGGTTCAACAGGCCCACCTGTACATCCCGGCCGACGGTGCCCCCCTCCTCATGGTCCGCAAAAGTATCGAACGGGCCCGGGCCGAATCGGCCCTCCCCGACATCGTCCCCTTGAAGAGTCCCCGGGAAATCCCCGCGCTCCTGAAAGCCCGGCAGCTGCCCCTGCCGGAAACGCTGGGCCTGGAAATGGATGTTCTCCCGGCCGCGCTTTACCTGAACTACACCCGTCTGTTCGAGGGAACCGCGCTGACGGATGTGGCCCCTGGAATCCGCATGGTGCGCGCTGTCAAATCCATCTACGAACAGGATCTCATGCGGCAGGCGGCGGCCCTGGCCGACGGGGTGGCCGGAGCGGCTCGCCATCTCATCAAAGAGGGCATGACCGAAATCGATCTGGCCGGGCAGGTGGAGGCCGAAGCCCGGCGTCGGGGCCATCAAGGCGTGGTGCGCATGCGCATGTGGGGGGGCGAACTGTTCTACGGACACCTCCTGGCCGGCCCGTCGGCCGCCGTCCCCAGCTACCTGGCCTCTCCCACCGGCGGGCAGGGTGCCAGCGCTGCCGTGGCCCAGGGGGCCGGGTTCAGGCCGATCCAGCCCCATGAGCCTATTTTGCTGGACTATGTTTTTGCCTGGCAGGGGTATATTGCCGATCATACCCGGATCTTTGCCCTGGGGGATCTGCCCGATGATCTGCTGAAGGCGCACCAGGCCATGCTGGATCTCCAGGAAGCCCTCAAAAACCGGGCCCGGCCAGGTATCAAAGCCGGGGGGCTTTATGATTTTGCCATCCGCTGGGTTGCCGATAAAGGCTATGGCGACTGGTTCATGGGGGCCGACGACCAGCGTATCCGCTTTATCGGCCACGGCGTCGGGCTGGAGCTGGACGAATATCCCTTTCTGGCCAGGGGACAGGATATGCCCCTGGAAAAAGGCATGGCCATTGCCCTGGAACCCAAGCTCGTCATCCCGGGCAAAGGCGTCGTGGGCATCGAGAACACCCATATCGTCGGCAATAACGGCCTGGAGCAGATCACCCGGTACGACGAGGCCGTGCAGGTGATCCCCTATCCGTGAAAAGCCCTCGCCGTATAATGGAAGACTTCAGGTTACCACCTCGAAGGGGAGGTAAAATGGTTTGCGGCTTTTGGTTTTGGTTTTCCCATTGTCCCGCGCCGAGCATCGGCGGGGCGGACGGGAAAAAGCGCGCGGACTGTCTGAGCCCGCCGTAGCCTATGCGAAGGCGGGTGAGTTTCCGCGTGCTCCGGCCGCACCGACGACGCGCAGGGAAGCCCCGTAGGGGCCGCGGGACGCGGGCGGTTTCTTTTGATTTCTTTTCTTTCCCGGGAAAGAAAAGAATTAAGAAAGATCCTAAGAAACGATCACCACATCGGCATCCGTCGCTTCCCGCAGAATCCGGCGGGACACGCTGCCCAGCAACAGCGATTTGATCCGGGAAAGCCCCCGCCGCCCGACAACGAGGGTATCCCAGCCCGCGGCGGCGTCCAGAAGGGTTGGGGCCACGCCGTCCGGTCCTGGCGCCACCACCTCGAGGGGGGTATCCCCGTCCCATCCGGATATGGGCAGCATTTTTTCCCAGCGGCTGCGGGCCGCCTGTGCCGCCCCCTCCAGCACATGCACGAACCGGAATCGGTATCTGGACCGCTCTGGAAACCCGTAGGACAGGAACCGCAGCAGCATGTGGGTGGCGGGCGAAAGGTCCACGGCAACAAACACCCTGCGGCCGGGGGACGCGTGGCGGGACATCGCCAGGAATATCCCCTCCCGCCACTTGCTGGCCAAAAGCTCCCCCCGGCGCACATCCTGCCCGTCCACCAATACAAGCATGCCGTAGCCATCCCTGCGGGCTTCCGCCAATATGTCGTCATAGGCACGGGGGGCGGCCGTTCGGAAAACGCCTTCCGGGGAACGGCCGGCCGCCGCCTTGGCCCAGTCGTTTCGGATCTGCTTCCAATGGGCTTCCGCATCCGTTTTGAAGCCGCTGCCGGCCTCCTCCGGCGGGATAAGGTAAATGACGCGCACCGCGAGATCGTCCGGCCCCGGCAGCCTGGCCGGCAATTGGCCCACCGGTAGGGCCAGCGACGACGGCGAGGTGAACAGTAAACAGGCATTCATGCGCACGTGCAAGGCGCACTCCAGATCCACCCGCTCGATCTCCACTTCCGGCCAACGGGCACAGGCCAGCGCTTTTTCCTGAATCACCCGTTTGAGGCAATGCCGGCAGTCGATGCAGACATGCACGCGTTTTCCGGCCCGGGCTTTTGCCAGCCAGCCGGGATCGGCCAGCAAGGGGCGTCCGAGGCCCACCATGTCGGCCACACCCTCTTCCAGAACCCGACGGGCCAAACTCGGTCGAAAGACACGGCCGCCCAGAATCAAGGGGGTATTTACCGCCTGGCGCAAAGCCCGGGTGTCTTCCTGCAGATAGGCCGGCCGTCGGGAAACCTTGAGGGCCGGTCGGCTGAACATGGAATTGTAGGTGCCCGCGCTGACCGAAAGATACGCCACCCCCATCTTTTCCAGAACCTTTGCCAGCGCCGTCGCCTCGGCCAGATCGATGCCCTCGGGCACCCATTCCTGCACAAGCAGCCGGAACCCGATGGGGAATCCCTCCGGAACCGCCTGTTTGACCGCTCGCACCACGTCCCGGACAAAGGCGGACCGGGCGTCGAAATCCCCGGCCCACGGACCGGGGGGACGGTTGGTAAAGGCGGAGAGAAACTGGGCCAGAAGATAACCGGTGGCCCCGTGCAATTCCAGCATGTCGAACCCGGCCGCCGCAGCCCGGCCGGCGGCCTGCCCGAAATCCTGGATGACCCGCTCCCGGTCCTCCGCCGTCATGCCCGTGCGCCACCGGGAACTCATCTGCATGAATTTGGCGGTCAGACCAAAACGTTCGGTAAAGGGAAAGGAATGCATGAAGTGTTTGAGGGCGGCCACGTCGTGATCCAGGTGGGTCGCGTCAAAGGGGGCCGGCAGGAGCGGCCGCTCGGTCCGTGCAAATCGTCCGGCATGGTTGAGCTGCACGCAGGCCAGGGCGCCGCGGTGCTGGATCGTAGCGGCCAGCCGCGCCAGTTCGGGGATCAAGCGATCATCGTCCAGGCGCAATGCCCGCGGGGAAGTGCGCCCGTCCCCGGACACCGCCACGTTGGCCACCACCACCAGACCCGCACCGGAAGTGGCCAGCCGCCAATAATGCTCCCGCAGCAAAGGCGTCACACCGCCATCGGGTCTGGCATAACCCGTAAACAACGGCAGGGCCGCAATCCTGTTCCGGCTCCGGCAGCCGCCGATCGTCAAAGGCTCGAAGAGCGGATCCTGTGCCATGGTGCCCCCCGGGCAAAAGCATCTTACATATGGCATCGCCGGACGGAGCCTGCTGCGGCGGGGCGGGCGACGCCAATCCGCAACCCGTCGATACGGTCCCTTTTCGCACCGGCCCCTAACGCCGAAGGATCAGGAACACACCGGCCGCCAGCATTCCGGCCCCCACCAGGCGTGGCAGGGTAACGGGTTCGACCTTGAGACCAAACGCACCGAAATGATCCAGCAGCATGCCCACCATCAGCTGGGCCGCAATGATAAGGACCATGGCCGCCGTCGTGCCGATACGGGGTACCGCCAGGGTGACGGCGACCACGAAAAAGGCCCCCAGGACGCCTCCGGTCAGTTCCCACCAGCGGGCATCCAGGATCCCCCGTGGAGTTCCTGTTCCCGCCAGGGAAATCACCAGTATGAGCGCCAGCATCCCCACGGCGAAGGACACGCAGGCACTTTCGATTACCCCGGTTTTCTCGGCCAGGCGGGCGTTGATGGAAGGTTGCACCGTGGCCGCGATGCCACCGCAAAACGTTATCAGATAAACCAAAAACTTGGGCATATGGATTCCCGTCATTCCGGCAGCCCCGGCAGGGACCTTCATATGGGTCGAATCTTGGGCAACCAGTCGTTGTATTCTAAAGTAAAGCCGAATCCGCTTCGTGCCAATCCGGCACGAACTGACCCGTGTCGTTTTTGCGGTAGGGCAGCCAGGCCAGGCCGAAAACCGCAAAGGTGATGTCGGAGAGCTTCGGCGCAATACGGATTTCCTCCAGGGGCTCGTTTTCAGGCTCGAACTGCATGTCCAGCTTGTCGATATCATCCTGCAGACGGTCTTCCAGTTCGGCCATCTGCTCCCGGACAGCGGCCGCCCGTTCCCTGGCGCGGGCCACGTCCATTTTTTCCTTGCGCATGCGTCCGGCCGATTTCATGGCCGTCCCCACCCGGGAAGTGGACCGGGCACTGACGGTCTTGCGCCCGAGAAAGGCACCCAGGATCGCCGTCCCGAAAGAAATGACCGTATCCATCTGGCGGGCTTTGGCCTGTTCCTCTTCACGGGCAATGGCCTGTTCGGCCGTCAGCAGCCTGTTCTTGAGGGTTTGAAAGCGGCGCTCATACTTGCGTCGCAGTTTGGCGACGGCCAGGTCCCGCTTTTCATGAAGGGCCAGGGCCATACGGCTGCGAAAGTCCCCTTCGGTTTCCCCCGGGGTGCTTATCAACTTCAGAGGCTTGCAGCGCCAGAGGGTAACCGGCCGGTTGGCCTTGACCCAACGCGTCAGGTCTTTCTGCCACTTGCGATAGGCCTTGGCGTTGAGGGCCGCAGCCGGCAGCGCGTCAAACCCGGCCCCCGGCATGGACTCCATGTCCAGATGGCTCCCGTCGGTACCGAGTGCGACAGCGGCATCCCAATCGAGGGGCAGGGGACCGTCCTCCAGGGGCGCCGCGAGGGTCAGGGAACGCACCAGGTCTACCTGATATGTGGCGCGGTTGTAATAGACGTCCATATGCCCCAGAACATACGGGCGATAGATCAGGGCCGGGCCTGCTCCCGAGCCCCTGATAAAATAGGCGGGGATGTCGGGTGGCAGGGCCGGCGGGGTCGACCGAATAGCCGTTTCACCGGAGGCGGCTGCAGGTATTGGGGGGGCGGATCCGGGCAGTGGGGGCGAAGACACGGCCTGGTCCCCTAATTGTTTGATCTGGTCCCGGGTGAGCGGCCCCCGCAGGTAAGACAGTGCCCAGCGGGATTTGAAGACCACCGGCTCGTTTTCGTGAACATTGTGCAAAAGAAACGTGCGGCTTTCCAGGCCGGCCAGGATCGACTTGATGCGGCCCGCATCCGTCTGCCCGCCCAGGGCGCCGCCCTGGAGTCCGTCCATGACCCGCGCCTGATCCCGTTCGGTCTGCAGCCGCCCGATCAGCCAGGTGCCGATGTTCGACAACCCGCGGTAATCCAGGTCGACCGGGTTCTGGGTAGCCAGCACGACCCCCAACCCAAAAGCCCGGGCCTGTTTGAGCAGGCGCAGCAGGGGCGTCTTGGAAGGCGGGTTGCGCACCGGCGGGAAATAGCCGAAGATCTCGTCCATGTAGAGAATCGCCCGCAGGCTGGTGGTGCCCGGCTGGGTGCGCAGCCAGCCCAGCAATTCGTTCAGCAGCATGGAAACAAAAAACATGCGCTGGTCATCCGATAAGTGGCTGATGGTAAAGACGGACGCCCGGGGTTTTCCGGCAGGGGTGTGCAGCAGATCGGGGATGTGCAGGGGCGTCCCCTCCAGCCAGGCGCTGAAGCCCGGCGCCGCCAGAAGGTTGTTGATCCGCATGGCCAGCGCGAAACGTTCCTTGGCGGGATAAAAACTGTCCAGGTTCATTATGCCCACCCGCTCGAAAGGCGGATCCTGGATGGCCTGGATCAGGCCGGCCAGGTCGAGGCCCTGCCCTGCCTGCCAGGCGTGGCTGAAAATGTTGGCCACCAGGATGTGCTCCCGGCTGGACAACGGATCCGCATCCAATCCCAGGAGGGCCATCAGGCTGCTGGTGGTGGTTTCAATGCGCTCGCTGAAAAGATCCGCGTCGTCCAGCACGGCCCGGGAGGGGGCGTTGAACCGCCGCAGGAGGCTGACAGAGGCCCCGGCGGTGCTGCCGGGGGTATAGATTTTCAAATCGGCCGCCGCTTTCAACCGGGCGATACGATCAACCCCCTGCCCCCATTTGGCCAATCCCTCAGTCCATTTCCGGGCTTCGTCCGCCGCATGGGTTTCCACGGTCTTGCCCTTGGCCAGCGCTTCCTGGGGATTGACCCAGGGCGCCAGATCCGCAGCTTTCATCCCCGGGAAGGTCAGGGCCAGATTGGTCAAATCCCCTTTGGGATCAATGGCGATCACCGGGACCTTGTCAATCAGGGCTTCTTCCAGAAGGGCAACCCCCAGACCGGTTTTACCGCTGCCGGTCATGCCGATGATCACCGCGTGCGTGGTCAGGTCCTTGGCATCGTAGAGCACCAGATCCGGCTGCTGCTCCTGGCGCCCCATGTCGTACTGCTTCCCCAGGTAAAAGCTTCCCAGCTTCTCGTAAGTTTCCACAGGAGCACTCCTTATGTTAGAGATTCCGGATCAAGTCCGGAATGACAGATATACCACTTTTTACGGGATCATCAATCTTCAAGCCGAGACTTTGCGGCGAGGGCGTCGCGTACAAAACCGCCCCAGGTTACAGACTCGGATAGGTCCCCTTTCCAAGATGGTTTTAGAAAAATATTATATTCATTAGACGCTGTTTCAAAAATTGGATTTTGGTTCAAGATCAAGGCGGGTGTCTGTTTTAAACCGGAGGAATACTATCGTATTTCGAGGACTTGGAACTGACACCCAACACAGAGCTTGGGCCAAAAGGCTTTTTTGAAACAGCGTCTAAAGGATGTAGGGGACCTTGAGATTGTACCCCTTGCAGATAACGAAGGTTTCCAGGGATTGCACGTCTTCGATCTTGACCACTTCTTCGGTGTAGAATTCTTCCAGGCCGTAGTCTTCCTTGAACAACACTACCAGGATCAGGTCATAGCGCCCGGTCACCACGCTGACCGACACCACCCCCTTGAGATGACTGAATTCTTCGCCCTTTTTGAACATGTCGGTGGTTTTCAGCTTGACGCCGATGATCACCGGCTGGTGGCTGGGGATGGATTCCGGATCCACCAGGCCGGCAATTTCCAGAATCCCCTGGTCCTGGAGCTGGCGCACCCGGGTACGCACCGTATTCTCCGCCAGCTGGAGGCTTTGGGCAATCTGCTTGAAAGACTTCCGGCCGTTGCGAAGATGTTTGATAATGGCAATCGTGGTATCGTCAATTTTCATGGCGTGGCATCATCCGGGAATTGCGTGAAAAATATTGCGATGGCTTCCATCAACGCTTCCGGGGCTTCCGCCGGGATGGAATGGCCGGTATCCGGCAGCCGTCGGTAGTCGGCTCCCAGCCGTGTGGCCAGGGCCCGGGCCTGGGTGTCGCTGACCAGCGGGTCGTCTTCTCCGGACAGGACCATCGACGGCACCGGCTTCGCCGGCAACATTGCTTTCACGGGCGGATATCCGTCGATTGCGGCCAATAGCTGTGCCATCTTCCGCTCGTCGTTGCGCTGTACCAGGGCCGCAATGATTTTCGACCGGACCGACCGGTGCTCCCGCAGAAAAAGCTCTCCAAAAACCAATGGCATCATGGCCTGCATAAGGCCTTCGCATCCGCCTGAGTGCAAGGCAGCCCGCCAGGCCATAAGGGCACAGGCCATGCGCGTCGAAGCGACCAGGCCCAGGCTGAGCAGGATCAGGCCGGCAACACGGGACTCCCGCCGCCCTGCAGCGGCCAGGGCCACCCGGGCACCATGGCTCAACCCCACCAGCACGGCACGTTCGACGGACAGATGCTCCATCAGCCCCGCCAGGTCTTCCCCATGCCGCTCCAGGGAAAAGGTTCCGGCGCCGCAATCACTGCGCCCCTGGCAGCGGGCATCGTAGAGGACCACCCGGTGGCGCTCCTTCAGCCCCAGGGCCAAAGGCCGCCAGTTGGCCGTGGTCTGGGCCGTCCCATTCAGAAAGACCAGGGATGGCCCGCCACTTTCTTCGCCATACACCTCGTAATAAAGGCGGCTATCACCCGCCGGAGAATAGAATGCCATGGCATCAAAGCCCGCAGCACAGGATCAAACGTGATACCCGCATCAAACGCCAATGTTCGAGCGGCAAACCGCAAGCACCCGTCAGCCCCGCAGGCAGGGCTTGCGGGCCGCCTGGGTTTCGTCCATACGCCGAACCTTGGGATTGCGGGGGGCCTCCTGCAGCAGGGCCGGCTCCTCCTGGGCCTCCCTGGCGATCCGGCGCATGGTGGCAATGAACTGATCGATATTCTCCCGGGATTCCGATTCCGTCGGTTCGATCATGATGGCCCCATGGACCACCAGCGGAAAGTAAATCGTGGGGGGATGGAATCCGTAATCGATCAGCCGCTTGGCCACATCCAGGGTCGTCACCTTGTGTTGCTCCTGGAGTTTGTCCGAGAAAACACACTCGTGCATACAAGGCACATCGAACGGCAAATGGTAGACGTCCTTGAGCTTCTCCTTGATATAGTTGGCGTTCAGGACCGCATGCTGGCTGACGTCCTTCAGCTTGTTCCCCATGGTGCGGATATAGCTGTAGGCCCGTACCATGATCCCGAAGTTCCCGTAGAAGGCGTGCAGCTTGCCGATACTTTTGGGGAAGTCTTCGGACAGGGCATAGCCATCACCGGATTTAACGACCCGGGGCGCCGGCAAAAAGGGCTCGAGACGCTTGACCACGCACACGGGACCGGAGCCCGGCCCCCCCCCGCCATGGGGGGTCGAAAAGGTTTTGTGCAGGTTGATGTGCAGCACATCCACCCCGGCCCGGCCGAAATCCACCACACCCATGACCGCGTTCAGGTTGGCGCCATCGGCATAGACCAAACCGTCTTTGGCATGCACGATATCGGCAATGGCCTGGATATGGGTTTCGAACAACCCCAGCGTGTTGGGGTTGGTGACCATGATACCGGCGGTATCCTCATCCATGAGGGCTTCCACCGCCTCGGGCACCAGCACGCCATCCGGTCCGGTGGCCACGGAAACCGCCTTGAACCCGCACAGGGCCGCACTGGCGGGGTTGGTGCCGTGGGCGGTATCCGGAATCAGGATTTTGCTGCGCGCCTTGCCTTGATCCCGGTGGTAGGCCGCAAACACGAGCATGCCGGCCAACTCGCCCTGGGCGCCGGCGGACGGCTGTACCGAGGCGGCATCCAGGCCGGCCACGTGGGCCAGGGAATGTTCCAGTTCATAGATCAACTGCAGGGCACCCTGGCACAATTCGCTCGGCACCAGGGGATGGGCCCCGGTGAAGCCGGGCAGGGAAGCCTGGCGTTCATTGGTTTTGGGGTTGTATTTCATGGTACAGGAGCCCAGGGGGTACATGCCGGAGTCCACCCCGTAGTTCCACGTGGACAACCGGGTGTAATGACGCACCAGTTCCACTTCGCTCAGGTCGGGGAAATCCGGACCGTCGCCGGCCAGATCCTCCGGCAGCGGGGCGGAGTCCACGTCCCGCCGCGGCAGGGAATAACCGGTGCGGCCCTTGCCGCCGCGCTCCCACAGAAACGGCTCGTTTAAAATCAATCCGCGTGTGCCGACGGGCTCTTTCATGATTGCACCTCCTTGACGAGCGCATCCATGTCGTCTTTACTTCGGGTTTCGGTCACACAGAGGAGATAATGGTTGGCCAGTTCCGGATAGTAGCACACCAGGGGGATACCGGCTAAAATCTTCTTCTGCAAAAGCGCCTGCCATTTCTGATCGAAGCCATCCGGGAATTTCACCACGAATTCATTGAAGGTGGCCGGGGCAAACGGGATTTCCAACCCGGCGTCCTGCAGCGCGGATTTCAGGTATTCGGCCTTGTCGCGGTTCAGGGCCGCCAGTTCGCGGAACCCGGTGCCCCCCAGAGCGGCCATGTACATGCCGGCCGCCATGGCGCAGAGGCTCTGGTTGGAGCAGATGTTGGAGGTCGCCTTTTCGCGCCGGATGTGCTGCTCCCGGGTGGACAGGGTCAGCACGAAGCCGCGCTTGCCGTCGGCATCCACGGTCTGGCCCACGAGCCGCCCGGGCAGATTGCGCACGTATTGCTGCTTGGCGGCGAATATGCCCACCCCCGGACCGCCGAAGGATTGGGGAATCCCCAAACTCTGGCCCTCACCGCAGACAATATCGGCATCCAGCGCCCCCGGGGCTTTTAGAATTCCGTAGGCCAGGGGTTCGCTGAAACAGGTGATAAAAATAGCGCCCTGATCATGGATGGCCTGTCCGGCCGCCGCCAGATCTTCGATACACCCGAAGAAATTGGGCGACTGGATGGCCACGCCGGCCAGGTCGTCGATTCGGTCCAGGCCGGAGAGGTCCGTGGTGCCGTCTTCCCGGCGGGGCAGTTCCACCACATGGAACTCCGTGGGCTTGAAATAGGTTTCGACCACCTTGCGGTAGTAAGGGTTGACCAGGGATGAAACCGCCACCGTCTTTTTTCGGCGGCTGATGCGGATGGCCATCAACAAAGCTTCGGCCACGGCCATGGCCCCGTCGTAGAGGGACGCATTGGCCACATCCATACCGAGCAGACGGCATATCAGGGTCTGGTATTCGAAAATACCCTGCAGGGTTCCCTGGCTGATCTCCGGCTGGTAGGGGGTGTAGGCGGTGACGAACTCCGAACGGCTGAGCAGGTAACGGGTGACTTCCGGAATGTAATGATGATAACTGCCGGCACCGGCAAAGACCTTGTAATCCGCTCCCGATACCATCCGGCCGGCCAGGGCCGCCATGTGATCGTTGAGCTCCCATTCGGTCATCTCCGGTAAATCCAGCGGATTTTCACGCTTGCAGTCATCCGGAATGGTGCTGAAGAGTTCGTCCAGATCCCGCACCCCTACGGCCTGAAGCATGATCGACAGATCTTCGGGTGTATGGGATAGGTATCTCATTCCTCTAATCCTTTCAGCATGTCGAGGTAAGCGGCCCGGTCCATCAGCTGGTCATAAGCGGCCGGATCGCCAACCTTGATCTCCAGCATCCAACCGTCCGTGTAAGGGGCGGTGTTGACCAGCTCGGGGGAATCCTCCAGGGCCTCGTTGATGGCGACCACTTCACCGCCCATGGGCATAAAAAGCTCGGACACCGCCTTGACCGATTCCACCGTGCCGAACTCGTCACCGCTTTCGAAGCGGTCTCCGGTCTCCGGCAGTTCGACAAAAACGATGTCCCCCAACTGGTCCTGGGCAAAATCGGTTATGCCGATCTGGAAGGCCTCCCCCTTCGGGCGCGCCCACTCGTGATCCTTGGTGTAGCGAACGTCTTCGGGCAGGTTGACTTCACTGAGCTCTTTCATGAATTACTCCTCCTTTGGTTGCAGCAATGTGTGAATCGGTTGACGTGCGGTTCGATCCGGCCGGATGTCTTTGACAATCCGGACATCGATCCGGCGGCGTTTATCCTTCAAGGCCAATGGCGCATCCAGGGGCAACGGGTCGGCGACCCGTACAAACCCGCAACAGAGCCCGCCGCCCCTGAAATCCTTCGGGCGGTCCGGGCTGCGAATACTGAAAACACGGCCTTCGTGCCGGCCGACCGCCATATCCGTGACGCACGTGAGGACATCGCCGATCGACCGGCCGCTGGCGTCCAGCACTTCGGCCGGCAGGGTGACCTTGCGAAGATCCCGGCCGATAAAGGGATAGGTATAGGGTCCCTGGCACGTTTGCAGCGCGGTGTCCCCCAGAAACGGTTTGGAGAATTCCTGGGTGCCGGGCCGGTAGGGCAGCGCAAAAGGCCAGGGGTGACGGCAAAAAGGCCAGGCGCCGATGTCCTGGTGGGACAGCGGCAGACCGGCGCCGGCACGCAGGGAATCCCGGGCCGCCAGCCCGCAGGGAACCGCCCCAAGGGAAGCGCCGGCCGCCACGATCGCCTCCCAGAGGGCGACGATCTGTTCCGGGCCTGCAAAAAGTTCGAATCCGAATTCCCCCGTATAGCCCGTGCGCGACAACAGCAATGGCACCCCCTGGCGGGTCACCACCGCACCCCAGGACGGTATGGCGTCCGTAAAGCCGCCTTTGAAGCTGAAATAGGGCATGGCGTCGAACACGGTTTCCGGTTCGGCCAGAACATCGTATAGCATGCGGGCGGCCATGGGTCCCTGCACGTCCATCTTGCCGACTTGCCCGGAAAGGTCGGTCACGCGGGCGGCATACGCCCCGCCATGCTGAACCAGGTGCGCGGCCACGGCCGGTCCCATGCCCGCATTCACCACCACCATGAAGGCATCGGCTGCCAGCATAAACACAATGGCATCGTCGACCACATGGCCTTGGGCGTCCAGAAAGGCGCCGTAAACCGCCCGGCCTGGACGGAGCGATGCTTTGCGCGGCCCCAGACAGGCCGTCAAATCATTGGTAAAACAAAATTGCAGCAGGTCTAAGGCTCCGGGGCCTTCCACCAGGACCACGGCCATGTGACTGGTGTCGAAAATACCGGCATGATTCAGTACGGCCAGATGCTCATCCTTGGCCGAGGCATACCACAGGGGCATGTCGTAACCGCCGAACAGCCCCATGCGGGCGCCATGCCCGGTATGCCAGGCATGCAAAGAAGTTTTCAGAGATGTCATGACAGCCTCTCCTGAGGGGGTGAATGCTGATTGGCGGCGCAGCGCGGAACATGGCCAGGGGCGAATATGAGTGGGAGTTTGCATTCAGCCGTACGGAGCCGCGTATTCCGAACGGCCGTGAGCGCGTGCAACAGGCTGGCAGCCGCCGTCTGGGTTGACATCAGGTCACGACACCACGGCTATTCGATGGTTCCGAAAAACAAGGGCGGTGTCGTTCCTTCCAGCCGGTGTTTGAAATCAGACAACACCATCAAATGAATTGATTGATCCATAAAAATCGTTATATAGTTTTTATGAATTAATCAAGATGATTTTCAATTTTTTACCATTTGTTAACTTTTATTGACCACGCCAACCCCTATTGGCGGCGTTGACGCCGCGGTCAACATTCTTTAGGGGTTTTCTATGCCACTAGCCCGGATGTTTCATGCGCCCATAGGGTTAAAATTTTATGAAATGTTCGGGATAGCCCACAGCAAAGGAGACGGACAATGGCCCCTCGCATTTGTGTCATGGGCGCCGGACCGGGCGGTTATGTGGCCGCGGTTCGCGCGGCCCAGCAAGGAGCGGAAGTCACCTTGGTCGAGAAGGAAAACCCCGGCGGCACCTGCCTCAACTGGGGGTGCATCCCCTCCAAGGTTCTGATTTCCACGGCTGAACTTTGGGAGCGTTGCCACCGGGCGGCCGATTTCGGGATCACCCTGCCGGGCGACATGGCCGTGGACATGGGCCGGCTGATGGCGCGCAAGGAAAAAGTCATTCAGGATCAGATCAAGGGGCTGCGCAACCTCTTTGACCATCACCGCATACGCTACCACAACGGCACCGCCAAAATTTTGAAAACCGGCGTCACCGAAGTCACCCCGCCGGACGGCCCGGCCACCGCAGTGGCATGGGACCGCCTGATCCTGGCTACCGGGTCGCGACCGGTGGACCTCCCCGGCCTGGAGGTGGACGGCCGGCGGATTCTCTCCAGCAACGACGCTTTGTGCCTGGAGCGGGTGCCGCCCTCTCTCCTGATTGTGGGCGGCGGCGTCATCGGTTGCGAGTTCGCCCATATCTTCGGCGCGCTGGGCACCCAGGTCACCGTGGTGGAAGCCCTGGATCGTCTGCTGCCCCTGCCGTCCGTGGATGGGGCCTGCAGCAAGGTCCTCCAGCGCGAGATGAAAAAACGCCGGGTGCGGTGCCTGGTCCACCGCACGGTCCAGTCCATCCATGAACATCCCGAGGGGCTGCGGGTCGTCATCGGCCCCTCGCCCTTCAAGGCCAATCCGTCGGCCAAGGAGAAAGCGCCCGTCGACATCACGGTGGACACCGTTTTGGTGGCCGTGGGCCGCAGGCCCAATACCGACGGCATCGGGCTGGAACAGACGCGGGTGGAACTGGACGAACGGGGCTGGGTCAAATCCGACGACCGCATGCAGACGGCCGATGCCGCCATCTTTGCCGTGGGTGATGTTCTCGGCCCGGACCGGGTCATGCTGGCCCACGCGGCTTCCGCCGAAGGATTGGTGGCGGCGGACAACGCCCTGGGGGGCGACCGCCGGATGGATTACCAGGCTGTTCCCGGTGCCATATTCACGTCTCCGGAAGTCGCGACCGTGGGCCTGACGGAAACCCAGGCCCGGGAGGCCGGATATGCCGTGCGCTCGGATGAAGTCCTGTTTCGCACCCTGGGCAAGGCCCAGGTCATCGGTGACATCGCCGGCCAGGCCAAAATCGTCTCCGAATCACGCACGGGGCAGGTGCTGGGGGTGCACGTCATCGGCCCCCATGCCACCGAGCTGATTGCCGAGGGCACCCTGGCCGTCAACAAGGGCCTGACGGTGGAAGACATGGCGGGCACGATCCACGCCCACCCCACCCTGGCCGAAATCATCGGCGAAACCGCCCTGAAGGCCATAGGCCGCCCCCTGCATGGATGACGGCGGCAAACTGGGAACAAGACCGCCATCTGAGATTGCCGGCGGCCAACACTGAAGCATATGGCGGCTAATTTGATGTGTCGATATTCTTACCCCCACTCAGAACTATTGGCAATAGTCCGCAGTCCAGTTTGCCTTCTGATTTTGGACTGGCCTAAAAGCAACTACTGGCAGAAGAAGTAAACGCCCACGAACCAGGAGCCGTGGGCGTTTAATTATAGACCGATTGTTATTTTTGCCCCTAAGAGTACCCGGCCCTGCCGGTAACAGCCGGAGCAAATGTATTATACAATTATACAGCCTCTCCGAACATAGCCATGACTTTTTCCTTGACTGTACTGGCAACTTTTGTTCTGTCATGTCCGTCACCAAGGCGACGTCCAAGCAGCTTTCCCGCATCTGCTGCTGCCGCCATAACATCTGTCTGTTTTTCAACATCCGGAATGATATCGTCTGTTAATTTAACCCCTGGGCCGTGGAGATTGACAGGTATCCCCACTTCGCAGGTTTCCCCGAACCCGCAGCTATAACAGGAAGCAGCTCCCTGGCCCTGGACCTTGGCCACGGTTTCAATTAAATTATACATGCACATTTTTTCAATCTCGTCTGCAGGGGCGTTCCCCTGGGTCCCGCCCACACCAACGGCCACGGCAAGTTTTCCCCACAGGGTACTACCTGCCTGATGCCTGAACTGGAACCAACGCTCAAATAAAGCGTGTGTCAGGGCGTTCAGGTTGTTGAAATAATTGGGCCCGCCTATCACAAAGGCGTCCGCCTCCACTATTTTTTCCCGCAGGGGCTCTAAATCGTCCTTTACCTTGCAAATATTATCCTTGACACATCCAAGGCAGGCAATGCAGCCTGAAATCTGTTTCCCTCTTAAAGAGACAATCTCAACCTCACACCCGGTGTTCTCCACAACTGTTTTCACAAGCTTGTAAGTCCCTGATGTGCCTTCTTTTCTAGGGCTTCCAGAAATGCCCAATACTTTCATTGCTTAATTCTCCTCTGGTTTTGGTTCTGCGAATTTTTTATTATATTACTTAAGTTGGTTCGAAGTCTGCTCCTGCAATTCGAAACCGATGGTCCCATCCCCCTTTTGATATTTTTTCATATTGTATGTTCGTGAAATCCTGTTTCGATCTTCATCCGGCAATGAGGTGATGTACTTTTTCCATCCGGGACACCAGTTGATGTGCCACCTCCACAAACGACCTATAATGGATCTTGGGTTCTGGTCGTAACGTGATCTTAAACCACAGTTTTCACAATTATGCTGTTTCATTTTTTCTCCTTATGATTAAGTTTTTAAGAAAGATTTTATTGATTAAAGAATTTGTATTTCCCTGAATTTATTAAATCTTTCATAATATGAGCAAACGACTCCGGAGTATGATATTCTGGATAATGGCGATACATTGCGACAGTACGGTCGATTTCAGCCAATTCCCCTAAATGGGCCACAGCTTCAGATCTGCCTTTTGAAGCATTTTCCTTGTTAACAAAAGTCATATCGATCAGGCCATTTTTCAAGCGTCCTCCGGCTTGCCTGTGACACCTGCAGGCATTGTCCTTATTGACAAGGCCACAGTTTTTTTGCATGAAATTCTGTAAACTCTTCCTGCCGCGGGAAAGGCGTTTGCGGAACAGTTCAGGCGTGATATCCAATATAAAAGCACCTTCTTTACTGGTTACCCCATATTGTTCACCAAGAATAAAGGCTATTCGCACTTCCCTCTTCAGACAGACAAGAGCTCCCTGCATACAACCGACCCTGGTTTCTTCCAACAAGACATCCCGCTCCGGTCCTGAAACAGTCAGAGGTTCCATATTTTCAAGCCCGGCAGAAACCGATTCTTCCATTAGATCGAATGTTAAATCCATGCGTTCGTATCGTTTTTTCCGTACAGTCAGAAGATGATTACAGGCGATTCTGTATACCCAGGAACTGAAAGCACTTTCTTCACGAAAGTCACTTAAATGTGTTATCACCTTGATTAGAATCTCCTGTGTCTCATCTTCTGCATCTTCTTGGTGACCCAGCATTCGCAATGCCAAACCATAAATTTTCTCTTGGATACCACAGGCGACCTCTTCGAGTGCCTGCAGATTCCCATTTTTTGCCCGCCTGACGAATTGTTCTAAATTTGAACCCATCTAATCAATCCTTCAGTTAAAATGTGTTTTTCTATTTAGACTCATCTATTTAAAAAGTGTGACAAGAAAATAATAAAAATCAACATGGTCTTGTGCCACTTCCAGTTACAAGCGTGTCGGATACACCATGTGACTGATGCATAATTGTTCAGTCAACTTGCCTGGAACTGCCAAGTGTACAAAATCGACACTTGCTGTTTCCTCAATTGATAGGAGGATAGGATAAGAGGATGTGTCTCACCCCCGGCAAGGCCTGATTTATCATCTTGACAAACATAACCGTTCTTCATAATTCTGAGCTAGTTCATTCGCTTCTGACACACCCGTCACCTGTTGACCCACCCCGGTTCCCGTTTTTTGCGTTCGAACGGGTCGCGTAACTGCCCGGCAAGAGCATGAAGTCATTTCCATCCATAAGAAGCTCAAGGAAAGAAAATCGCATGAAGCCAATCGTGACGGATGCATGCATTCCAGGGCCACCTGTCGGCAGGTTGCATTTCTATTGGCGTTCGGTCTGGCAATCAGCCTTACCGGCAACCATTCACATGCGGAGGATCAAATGACACTGATCATCTCATCGACCGCCTTTGAACATGCGGGGGCCATCCCCAATGTCCACACATGCCAGGGCGAAGACATCTCCCCGGCCCTGACATGGGAGGGGACACCTGGGGATACCCGCAGCCTGGTCCTCATCGTGGACGACCCGGATGCCCCCGACCCCCAGGCCCCCAAAATGACGTGGGTCCACTGGGTTCTCTACAACATCCCACCGGCCACAAGCGGTTTGGCGGAAAGTATTGCTTCCGCAGATCTTCCACCCGGGACAAAAGAGGGCCTGAACGACTGGAAGCGCACCGGCTATGGCGGCCCCTGCCCGCCGATCGGCCGGCACCGGTATTTTTTCAAACTGTATGCCCTCGATACGACACTGACCGGGTTGGGCACGCCGACCAAACCCCAGGTTGAGGCGGCCATGCGGGATCACATTCTCGCAACGGCTGAATTGATGGGGACCTATCAGAAATCCAGGTAGCTCCGTCGCAGGAATTCCGTGGAAAACAAAAGGGCTGGGGATCGCATGAAGGTCTCACCCTACCTGATCGCCTCATAGGGGATAAACCCCTTGGCAACGCCGCCGGCGAGCGCAGCACCCGGGCGGTGGAACTCCGGGCTGTCGTATATCTCCCGCAGCAGCTGTTCTTTGACCTCCGGCGAGGCCAGATGGGCAATACCCACTGCCCGTTCGGAAATGCTGAGGCCACGGGGATCCAATGCGCCGTTTTCGGTGACGATGACCACCGGATCGGCTGCGATGGCCGTGGTGGTAATGCCCTTGGGGCACATATCCACGACCTTGGAAACGCCCTTGGAAGTCAGGGATTTGAGCGCAATGATCGGCACGCCGCCGGCCGAAAGATTGGCCCCCCGGATGAAATCGCACTGGCCGCCCACCCCGCTGTAGATCCAGCGCGCCCGCATGGAATCGGCCCAGATGTTGCCATGGAGATCAACCCCGATAGCGGCATTGATGGCAACCATCCGGGGCTGCGCGGCAATATTGAGGATGTTGTTCGTATAGTCGGCGGGACGGCTCTGCACCGAAGAGTTGTAATGGAGCCATTCGTAACCGGAAGCGTCGTTGGCCAGGAAAATGGACGCAATGCTGAAATTGTTGCGCGTGGCCGTGAAACGATTGGTCACGACCCCCGCATCCACCAGGCGCACCATGGCATCGGCGAAAAGCTCGGTGTGAATCCCCAGGTCGCGGACCCCTTTGTCGAGAATGGCTTCCGTAACCGCTTCGGGCACCTGGCCGATGCCGAACTGGATGGTGCTGCGATCTTCGACAAACCGCTCGGCGATGATGCGGCCGATACGCCGGGCGTTATCGTCGGCAGGCTGTACCGGACTTGCGGGCAGCGGATAATCCGTATCCAAGCGATAGTCGATCAAGGCCGCCGGCACCGTATCCCCCAACACAAAGGGCATCTGGGCGTTGCGCTCGGCAATGATGATCCCGCCCTGGGCTTTGACCGCCGCGATGGCGGCCATGACGCCCTCGGAGGTCGTCCCCAGGCTGTAGTTGCCGCCGGTATCCGGTCCGGCAACGGAAATCATGGCCACATTGGGGTGCAGGCAATGCCGTACCTGTCTGGGGATATCCCCCAGATGCATCAACTGGTATTTGGCCCAGCCCTTGTTCACCGCCTCCCGGGTATGATGGCTGTTGAAGATGACGCGATGGGTGATCCGTCCACAACTGGCTTCGGCAAACAGGTCTTCCAGTTCTCCCAGAAACAGGACGCCGATCAGCTCGACGCCCTGGATCGCCGGGTCCCGCGCCAGTTGCCGCAACAGGACCTGCGGTGTTGCCGCGTTGCCGGACGCATAGATCCGGCTTCCGGATTTGATCAGGGTCCCATTGACCACGTCTTCGACCTGTTTGACCGTCTTCATGACATCCTCCCTATTCATGTCATGCCCACTGAGGATTGATCAGGCGATCATGCGGATGCAAGGTTCGCCAGAGACCGACCGTCCCATTCGATTTTGCGACTCGGAACATCGTGTCCGAACACGTTTTTAATGGCATGTTCTTTCGGAATGCCACCCAGTCGTCCGTAAAACCGCATGGCGCTTGTATTCCTTTCAAACAGCCAAAGATAAGCGCTTTGCTGCCCTTTATGGATGAGCTCCCGGGCCACCGCGTTCATCAGGGCGGAACCGATTTTCCTGGACCTCTGCGACGGCTTTACATGCAGGTTATCAATAAAGGGATGGGGTCGGCACCAAACAGCGGCAAACCCCACGATGGATCCTTCCTCCGCTACCAGCAAAATGTCGTTTGGTTGAATTTCGATTTTTTCCCAATGTTTTTCCAATACACGGGCAATGGAATCGGTCAGAAATTCCGCCGGTAAGACATTCGCATAGGCGTCCTGCCAACTTTGAATATGGATCGCCACGATATCCGGGAGATCGGATGGTTTGGCTTGTCGTATTGTCACCATGGGGGATCGCTTGTCACATTCGTTTTGGATGCTTGCCACTGATATGCCTTTACAGGATTTTAGGACGAATGGGTAGGGATGTAAAATGATCTTCAGGGGTATATCAGAAAACAGGTCCGGGTCCACCCGCCCGTTTCAGGGGCGATGGAACCCAAAAAGGCCTGCCGTTTCCGGCAGACCTTTTCGGAGGGAGGGAGGTCTGACAATACATCCCGGGGCCTGATGTCCAACGGAATACCGATGGCCTTTTCAGTATGCCGCCGTTTGAGCCGGCCCCGTGCTCTAAGGAGGCCCAACAATGGCTGTGACACGCGTCTTTCCGTAAATGTTCGCCAGGGTGTCCGGCGTAATTCCTGAACTAGGCGGCTACGCGTTTGGTGTCCACGTATCCAATGAGAAACCGGTTGTCGTCCGCATAATCGATGGCGTGGCAGAAGTTGACTTCCCGTCGGCTGAATTGCATGTTCCGGATTTGCGCGAGTTTCTCGCAGGTTTCAAGACATTCATCCTTGGACAGGTGTCTCTTTTCACAATTGCGGCATGGAGACGAAATCATGGCTCACCTCGTTTGGGGATAGTTTAAATCTTAAGCCCAAAAAAATAAAAAATGAATCAATGAACGACGCTCATTTTTTAATGCAACACGCATGCCGAAATGGCCGATCAGACCGTTAGTTTTTTATTAATGGCGTGATTTCAACAGGTTGTCATGAAATTTAGGGGCAGCTACCAATGGGACGATGCCCACAACATAAAGCGTTCCAATGAAGACAGGAGGTCAAAATATTGACACGGGCGCCGCACAGGCGGCACCGGGCAATGAATCCGGCAGGCAAGAAAAAAAACGGGCCAGAAACTTGCGGATCGACCGGCCGGTCAATCCGGATAGGGTGTTAAGGTCTTAAAAAGATTAAAGGAGTTAATTTTTTTTAGAGCTGACCCTTAAAAAAATTTATACCCGGCCAGCCTCCCCAAAATACCGCCGGCGTACCGTTGGAATAGCGGGACTGGAAATGGCTTGCGGGGTTTTTGTATGGCGCCATGCGGATGGGCACCGCTACACGGCGTAGCCCGCCCGCTCGAAAATGGGCTTCAAATGGTCCCGGCTGGCCTTGCCGGCCTCGTCCGGAGTGTCGACATAGGGGTAGAGTTCCAGACTGATGTCGCCGTCGTAGCCCAGCCGTCCCATGGTCTGAAACACCTTTTCGAAATCGATAGCGCCCAATCCGGCAATGAGATGGTTATGCCGGCGCGAGGCGGCGATATCTTCCACATGCATATGCCCGATCCATTCGAAAAGTTCTTCCATGGCCTCGGCCGGGTCTTCACCGGCACAATAAAAGTGCCCGATATCGAAGTTGAGACCGATCATGGGCGACTGCATCTCCTGGATGAATGGTTTGAATTCGGATGTTTTCTCCATGAGGAGATCCGGTTCGGGCTCCACCAGCACCTTGATGGAAAGTTCCTCGGCAGTGGGCAGGACCTGCTCCAGACCGTCGAAAAAGTGCCGAAAGGCCTCCTGGCGTGTCATCCCCTTTTCCAGTGGTCCCCCCGGCGGAATGGAAATGTTGCGAGCCCCCAGCGCCCGGGCAACTTCCAGGCACTCCAGGGTGTGCCGCACGCGGATGGCCCGGCGCTCGGCTTCCGGTTCGATCCAGGATGGCAGATAGGTATCCCCCACCGCAAACAGGGTAAAGCTGTTGAGATTGGTGATCTGCAACCGGTGGGCATCCAGGACGGCTTTGAGATCCGCCAGGGCCGCAGCGTCGAAATCAGGTGGATAGAGATGGGGCCGGTCGCACATGATCTCCACGCCCTTGAAACCCAAAGCGGCGATGCGTTCCAGCGATTCTTGGATCGAATAATTGACGTAGGCGTTGGTGCTGTAGCCGAAAACCATGAAGTTGCTCCTTATTGACAGTCCATCCAGAAAAAATCAGGTGGTACCAAAATACCGGCGTCAGTCGCAGCAGCCCGCCATTGAATAAGGGGGTGATTCACATGGGGCTCCCATAATATGGAAGGCCTTTCCGGACCCATTCAGCCGGCCAGTTGCTGCCGGCAATAGGCAACCAGGCCCTTCAGGTCGCGCAGCTGATCTTCCCAGGTTGCCGCCGGCGCCTCTCCTTCCGGTTTTTTGAAATAGAAACCCAGCTCCGGTATGGCGCCGCCCCGCCCCGCGGCCTGGAGCAACACCACCCAGCGGGCCAAGTCCAGGGCCATGGGCGCCGCCAGGATGGAATCCCGCCCCTGCAGGTTGACGCGGATGCTCATGGAAAGCCCAAAAAGGCCCTTGATGTCGATCACGTCCCAGGCTTCTTTGGCATCCCCCCGGGGGGGGTAGTAGTCGATATGCACCTTGTGGGCGCCCTCACCATAGGCTTCGCCCACGGGGTATCCCAGGATCTCATCCAGGAGATTGGTCTTGTTGGCCAATTTACCCCGGGCACAATCCGGATCCATCAGGTTGCGGCCATCAGCATTGCCGAGAATGTTCAGGCTGTACCAGCCGTCTACCCGGAGATGGCGCGCCTTGAACGCCGAAGCCAGCACCACCTTGAAATAGGTCTGGCCGGTTTTGCCGTCCCGTCCGACCAGTGGGATCCCTTTTTCCGCCGCGGTCGCCAAAAGATCACCATCGCCAAGGTCGTTAGGCGTAAAATTCACCACGGGGATGCCGGCGCGGATGGCGGCCCGGGCATAGGCCAGATCGGGAAACCGTCCCCCGGTCATGTTGTCCCCGTTATTTCCGTGCGCAAGGCTGCATTCCACACAGGCCGGCAGCAGGTTGACCATGACCGGCTGCGCTTCCGGGAAAAGCTGCCGAAAGCCGTCGATATCGCGAATGAGTTGTTCGATCTGGGCGCTGACCGAAAGCCCGTTTTTCGGCGCCGCCGCCACCGGGATGGCATTTAGCGCTTCCCGGTTGCCGGTCCACAGGGTTTCGGGTACCACCCCATGCAGGGCCAGTGCTTCGGTCATGGCCATCGGGTTTCGGTCCCAGCCGGCCATATGGACCTGTTGCGCATCAGCCGCATCACCCCACAGATCGGAAGTGGTCAGATAGGGGGAAATCAGATCCGGTTGTCGTTGCATCATGCAGCTGGCCAACGCCAGCGTCGAGCCAATGGCACCTTTGGCACCGGCCACCAGGAGCAGCAGAGGGCGCGATCGAATTGCTTCCAGGGTTCCCATGGTCATATCCGTTTGCGGTAGTAAAAAACGGCATCAACTCTTATCCGCCTGAAATCCGGCAGGTTGTTGCCGAACCTGTTCAAAAGGTTTTGACTATAGAGGATTCCGTAGTTCGGGTCAACGGATGGATATCAGGGAACAGGCCCGCCCCGGAAATGGGCCAGGTAATTGACGGCCGTGTTGCGGACGAAGAGGGAACGGCGTAGAAAGGGCCAATACAGCAGGCCGCTGAAATCCCCGCCCACCAGACCGCTGGCATGGGCCCAGCGATCCAGTTCTCCGGGTGTGATAAAGCGCTGGTAATGGTGAGTGCCCCTGGGCACGATGCGCAAGACCCACTCGGCCATGATAATCGCCAGCAGGCAGGACATGGGGGTGCGGTTGAGGGTGGCAAAAAACACGTGGCCGCCCGGCTTCACCAGACGGGCACAGGCCTGTACGATGGACGCCGGATCAGGGACATGTTCGAGCAGTTCCATACAAGCCACCACTTCAAAGGCCGCCGGTTCTTGCTGGGCCAGGGACTCCGCATCGATCCGGCGGTAGTGAATGCTGAGACCGGATGTTTGGCGGTGGGTCTCTGCGGCAGCCAGGGCCGCACGACCGAGATCGATCCCGGTGACCCGGGCGCCGGCCGCAGCCAGGGCCTCGGTTAAAATGCCGCCGCCGCAGCCGACATCCACCGCCGTGCGGCCGGCCAGGTCGACCCGCTCCTGGATAAACGCCAGGCGTTTGGGATTGATATCGTGCAAGGCCTGAAATTCCTTGCCGGCGGTCCACCACCCCGCAGCCGCCGCCTCGAATTTGGCCAGTTCCGCGGCATCCGCATTGAAGGGCGTTTTATCCGACATGGCGGGCCATCTCTCTGTCTAACAATGCCTTGTACATGGTAATTTTCCTGATGCCAATCGTTCAGGGCGCCAAGCCATCGCATAGGAAACCTAAAAAAGTCGTGGCGTTTTGGGTTTTGGTTTTCCCATTGTCCCGCGCCGAGCATCGGCGGGGCGGACGGAAAAAAGCGCGCGGACTGTCTGAGCCCGCCGTAGCCCAAGCGAAGGCGGGTGAG